>Ga0182738_1000114_pt1 | contig 141105 bp, 124 predicted proteins | sample eDN5th30CBELigMG_FD_128876 | JGI IMG/M metagenome (GOLD analysis project Ga0182738, IMG submission 128876) | Enriched Miracle-Growth compost microbial communities from Emeryville, California, USA - eDNA 5th pass 30_C BE-Lig MG (version 2)... ...
CCCTTCGACATCGATTGCTGGCTGGCCATCACCGAGAACGAGACGGGCGCACTCGCCTATCGGCCGCAGGAAGTGGTCACGGCCGTCAACGGCATCACCATTCAAGTCGCGCACAGCGATGCCGAAGGGCGCATGGCCCTGGCCGACACGCTGGCGCTGGCCGCCCGCGAGCAGCCGGCGCTGATCATCGATTACGCAACGCTCACCGGCGCCTGCATCACGGCCCTGACCGAACGCTACAGCGGCATCTTCACCAACCGGCCCGACTGGCACCAGCTACTGCAACGCGCCGGCCGCAACAGCGGCGAGCGCGTCTGGCCGTTTCCAATGGATGAGGATTTCGACAGCGACCTGGACTCGCCCATCGCCGATATCCTGCAATGCACGCCCGACAGCAAGGGCGATCACATTCTCGCGGCCCGCTTCCTCAATCGCTTCGTGCCGCAGCAGACGCCCTGGATCCACGTCGACCTGGCGTCCGGCAACCGCAACGGCGGGCTGGCGCACGTTCCGACGGATTTCACCGGCTTCGGCGTGCGCTACACCACGCAGCTGCTGCTCGACGAGGACCTGCTGCGCCCGGAGGCCAAAAGAGTTCGGCCCTGAAGCGCGTTTGCGGTTAATCTTGCCGCGACGAAATTCCTTCAATTCTGTATGCAAACGATTCGACTGCTGCGACCCGACGATTGGCATCTGCACCTGCGCGATGGCGCACAGCTTGCGAGCGTGGTGCCGTTCACCGCGCAGCAATTCGCCCGCGCCGTCGTCATGCCCAACCTGAAACCGCCGGTCACGACGGTTGCACAGGCTCAGGCCTATCGCGAGCGCATTCTTCAGGCGGTGCCCGCATCGCTTCGGTTCGAGCCGCTGATGACGCTGTATCTCACCGACACCACGACGCCGCAGGAAATCCGTGCCGCGCGGGAGAGTGGCTTCATCGTCGGCGCAAAACTGTATCCGGCAGGCGCCACCACGCATTCGGACGCCGGCGTCACGGCCATCGAGAAGATCTATCCGGCGCTCGAAGCGATGGAAGAATGCGGCCTGGTCCTGCAGGTCCACGGCGAAGTCACCGACCACGATGTCGATGTGTTCGACCGCGAGTGCGTGTTCATCGATCGCATCCTGGTGCGCGTGGCCGAGCGCTTCACGCGCCTGAAGCTCGTGTTCGAGCACGTGACGACGCGTGAGGCAGTGCAGTTCGTCACCAGCGCCCGGCCGGGCGTGGGCGCAACGATCACGCCGCAGCATCTGCTGCTGAACCGTAATGCCATCTTCCAGGGCGGCATCCGGCCGCACCACTATTGCCTGCCCGTCCTCAAGCGCGAGCGTGACCGTCGCGCACTGATTGAAGCGGCCACCAGCGACGACGCAAGATTTTTCCTCGGCACTGATAGCGCACCGCATGCGCGACATACGAAGGAAGCAGCCTGCGGCTGCGCCGGCGTCTTCTCGGCACATGCCGCCATCGAGCTGTACGCTGAAGCGTTCGAGGCAGCCGGTCGGCTCGATCGCCTGGAGGCGTTCGCTTCGCTGCGCGGCCCGGACTTCTATGGCCTGCCGCGCAATACGGATCGCATCACTTTGGAGCGTGTCGCATGGACGCCGCCGGCCTCGTATACGTTCGCCGCGGATGAAATCGTGCCGTTCCGCGCCGGCGAATCCATCGCCTGGCGGCTCGCACAGGGGACTGCCGCTTGAACGCCGAGATGAACGAGACTTTGCCGATGGCGCGCCGCTTCCGCGGCTTTCTGCCCGTGGTCATCGACGTGGAATGCGGCGGCTTCAATCCGAACACCGACGCTCTGCTGGAAATCGCCGCGGTGCTGGTCGAGATCCAGGCCGACGGCTCGCTCAAGACGGGTGAAGGCTGGCGCTATCACGTGCAACCGTTTCCGGGCGCGCGCATCGAGGCCGCATCGCTCGCCGTGAACGGCATCGACCCGCACCATCCGCTGCGGCCCGCCCTGCCGGAAAAAGAAGTGCTGACGCGCCTGTTCAAGGACATCCGCCAGGCGATGAAGGACAACGATTGCACCCGTGCGGTGCTGGTGGGACACAACGCCTACTTCGACCTGAACTTCCTCAATGCCGCCGTGGCGCGCACCGGCATCAAGCGCAATCCGTTCCACCCGTTCTCGTGCTTCGACACCGCCACGCTGGCCGGGGTAGTGTTCGGCCAGACGGTGCTGGCCAAGGCGCTGCAGGCGGCAGGCATCGCCTGGGATTCGAGCGAGGCGCACTCGGCGCTGTACGACGCCGAGCGCACCGCGCAGCTGTTCTGCCGGGTGTGCAATCGACTCGGCCGGGTGCTGTAAGCGGCACCCGACCGCGGCGCCTTACTTGGCTTCCGCCAGCACCTTCTGCAGCTCGCCGCTGTTGTACATCTCGATGATGATGTCCGAGCCGCCGATCAGCTCGCCGTTCACGTACAGCTGCGGATAGGTGGGCCAGTTCGAGTACTGCTTGAGCGCTTCGCGCAGCTCCGGGTCCTCGAAAATGTTCACGTGGCCGAAGCTGACGCCGCTGGCGCTCAGGGCCCGCACCGCAGCGGCGGAAAAGCCGCATTGCGGGAAGTCCGGCGTGCCCTTCATGTAGAGCAGCACCGGGTTGGAAGACAGTTGCGATTTGATGCGTTCGATGACGTCCACGGACAGGTACCTTTCAAAGGGTTGGATCGTTAACCAAGACCGGCCTGGCGCCGTTCCTGCGCCCTGCGGCACACCTCGCGCTGCTGCTCGGCGGACAGGCGTGACCATTCGGCAATCTCGCTCAGGGTGCGACCGCAGCCGATGCAGATGCCGCGGGGGTCCAGGGTACACACCTTGATGCAGGGCGAAGGGACGCTGGACGATGGCAACGGCTCGAAGCTCATAAGCAGTCCGCACGGCTGCGCAAAGGCAACTCGAGCGGGGTTGTGCGGACTTTGGATTATGGGGACCGCGCGCCCTTTCTTCAACGGTCGCGGGGTGGCGGTGCCAGCCGCCGCCTGGAACCGGCGTAGCGACGGGCCAGTAGGCCCAGGCGTGCAAAGTAGCCTGGGTACACGGCCCGCAGCAGGCGAGAAACGCACTCCGCCTCCCACAAGGCCTGTGATCTAATCGCCGTCATGGCTACGAATCACAAATTGCCGCCCGACCTGGAAGAACAAGTCGCCCGCGCACTCGCCGAAGACATCGGCTCCGGCGACCTCACGGCCTCACTGATACCCGTGAACAGGCAAGCACGCGCAACGGTCATTTCGCGTGAACCTGCGATTCTGTGCGGGCGAGCGTGGTTCGATGCCGTGTTCCGGCAGCTCGACCCCGCCATCAAGGTGACCTGGCGAGTAAACGAAGGCGAGCGTGTTGCACCCGATCAGGTGCTGTGCGAGATGACCGGCGGCGCTCGCACCCTGCTCACGGGCGAGCGCACGGCGCTCAATTTCCTGCAGTTGCTGTCGGCGACTGCAACCGTCACCGGGAAGTACGTCGACGCCATTGCAGGCACCCGGGCTCGGGTACTGGACACGCGCAAAACACTGCCTGGGCTGCGGCTCGCGCAGAAATATGCGGTGCTCTGTGGCGGCGGCGTCAATCACCGCATCGGCCTGTTCGACGCCATTCTGGTCAAGGAAAACCACATTGCTGCCGCCGGCTCCATCGCCGCAGCAGTGGCGCATGCACGCGATATCGCGGGCAAGGCCATCGTGGAAGTCGAAGTGGAGACTCTGGATGAGCTGAACCAGGCGCTGGCGACGGACATCGATCGCGTGCTGCTGGACAACTTCACCCTGGAGCAGCTGCGCGAGGCCGTGCGCCTGACGCAGGCGACCAGCCGCAGGGTCGAGCTCGAAGCGTCAGGCAATGTCTCGCTGGAAACCATCGGGCCGATCGCGGCCACCGGCGTCGATTTCATCAGCATCGGCGGCCTGACCAAGCATGTTCAGGCCGTCGATCTTTCCATGCGCTTCGTGATGGACCCGGGCTGACGCCGCAGCGGCGGCGTCAACGGTTCGTGCTTCGACACGCCAGCCGGTCGGCTGGCGTGCTCGGGTCCTTCGAGGATTACTTCAAGTTCGCCGCGGCGAACTCGTAGTTGGCCAGGCGGTTCAGGAAGTTCTCGGTGAAGTCCGGCCGGCGGTTGCGGAAGTCGACGTAGTAGGCGTGCTCCCAGACGTCCAGCACCAGCAGCGGCTTGCCCTCGCCCGTGGCCAGCGGCGTGCCGGCGTTCGGTGTCTTGGTGATCTTGAGCTTGCCGTCCTTCGCCAGCACCAGCCAGGCCCAGCCCGAGCCGAACTGGCCCAGCGCCGCCGCCTTGAACTGCGCCTTGAACTGATCGACGCCGCCGAAATCCGCCACCAGCTTCTGCTCCAGCGCCGGCGGGATCACGCCGCCCTTGTCGGCCGACAGCGAGTTCCAGAAGAAGCTGTGGTTCCAGTGCTGCCCGGCATTGTTGAACACCGGCGTCAGCTCTTCCTTGCCGCTCGACAGCGCGATCAGCTCCTCCAGCGACTTGCCTTTCAGCGCATCGTTCTTCTCCACCAGGCCGTTGAGCGCCGTGATGTAGGCCTGATGATGCTTGCCGTGATGCAGCTCGAGGGTTTCCTGGCACATGCCGCGCTCGGCCAGCGCGCCGTAGGAATAAGGAAGGGTGGGCAGAGTAAAGCTCATGAACGATCTCCCGGATTGATGTCGGTGCGCACCCGCGCACCTTCCATTCTCGTAAGCCAATTGCGACCGCGGCTCGGACGATGCAGTCCCGAAACCGCGCACGGCCGCTGTCGAGAATATGGATGAGGGGTTGGGGGCGAACCCGCAATGGCCGGGCCTGCAAGCCCTTAGGAGCCGATGCCTGACTCGCCTCGCATCGTCTCGGCAAAGTAGCAGCCACGTCGCACTGCCGCAAGGTTGGGCGCTGCGGCTTACCGAAAAGCCTGCGGAAAAATCGACGATCGGCGGAGGATCCGGCCGGCGCCTTCAGTTGCTTCGAACTTCTCCCGCTGCAACGCGCAATACGCGCTGCGGGACCCCGATGCCGTAACCCTGGGCATAGTCCACGCCAAGACTGCGCAGCATCTCGATGATCTCGACGTTCTCGGCGAACTCGGCGATGGTCTGCTTGCCGGTGAGATGACCGATCTCGTTGATGGAGCGCACCATTTCCCGGTCGATGGGATCGTGCAGGATCTCCTTGACGAAACTGCCGTCGATCTTGAGGAAATCCACCGGGAAGTGCTTGAGGTAGCCGAACGAAGACAACCCGGTGCCGAAATCGTCGAGCGCAAAACGGCACCCCAGCTCTTTGAGTGCATGGATGAACCGGTTGGCCTGCGAGAAGCTGGCGATGGCCGCGGTCTCGGTGATCTCGAAACAGATCTTGGAGGCATCGATGCCGCTGCGATGGAAGTGATCGATCACGAACGGCAGGAACTTGTCGTCGCCCAGGCTCTGGCCGGACAGGTTGATCGAACACATGGCCAGCTTCTCGCGCTCGTCCGCTTCCGACACCAGCCAGCGTAGCGCGTGCTCGATCACCCAGCGATCGATGTTCGGCGTCAGGCCGTAGCGTTCCGCGGCGGTGATGAATTGATCGGGCGCGACAATCTTGCCCGCCTCGTCGCGCATGCGCAGCAACAGCTCGTAGTGCAGGCCCTGGTCCTGGCTCTGCAACGGCTGGATCACTTGCCGGAAGATTTCGAAGCGGCCGTCTTCGAGCGCGTTGTTGATGCGGGCGGCCCACTGCATTTCACGGCGCCGGCGCATCAGGTCGATGTCGTTTTCCTGGAAGCTGTAGACGCGGTTGCGCCCTGTTTCCTTGGCTGCAGCGCAAGCGCTGTCAGCCGCCGACAGCAGTCCGGCCACGTCTTCGTTTTCCGCTGAGATCGGCACCACGCCCAAGCTGGCACCCAGGCGGAAGGTGCGCTCTTCCCACACGAACTTGTAGTTGCGGATCGCTTCGCGCAGCGCCTCGGCGTTGCGCACACCTTCGTCGAGCGAGCAGCCTTCCAGCAGGATGCCGAATTCGTCGCCACCCAGCCGCGCCACCGTGTCGCGCCAGCGGATCTTGGATTTCAGCAGCGCGCCGACCTGACCGAGCAGCGCATCGCCGGCACTGTGACCGCAGTTGTCGTTGATGATCTTGAACTGGTCCAGATCGACGTGGCACAGCACGTACGAAGCCTCGCGCGCCCGCGCACTCTTCAGCGCCCGCTCCAGGCGCGATTCGAATTCGCGGCGGTTCACGAGCCCGGTGAGAATGTCATGGCTGGCGTGATAGGACAGCTTGCGGTTCAGCTCGCGGCTTTCGCTGACATCATGGAACACCAGCACGCCGCCGGAAACCGCGCCGCCACCGTCGCGAATGGGCGAAGCGCAGCTTTCGATATACAACTCGTTGCCGTCGCGGCGGATCAGCAGCGTCGGGCGCACCGACTTGATCGCGCGCGAACGGCGAATCGCGACCGCCAGCGGATTCTCCAGCGGCTCGCAGGTTTCTTCGTGGAAGCTGCGGAAGATTTCGTCGATGACCCGGCCCTGGGCATGCTCCAGGCGCCAGCCGGTCAGTTGCTCGGCCACCGGGTTCAGGTATTCGATACGGCAGTTCGAATCGGTGGTGATCACACCGTCGCCGATGGACTGCAACGTGATCTGGGCGCTTTCCTTCTCTTTGAACAGCGCCTCTTCGTACAGCTTGCGCTCGGTGACATCCAGGTCGACGCCGACGATGCGGCGCGTGCGCCCATGCTCATCGACGCGAGCCTTGGCCCGGCTGACGACCCACAGCCAGACGCCATCGCGATGCTTGAGGCGATGCACGCTCTCGAACAGCGGCTCCTTGCCCGACAGATGATCGCGCAAAGCCGTCTGGACGCGCGGCAGATCCTCAGGGTGAACCAGCTGCTGCCAGTCCGCCAGCGGCTCGATCTCCTCGTCCGAGTAGCCCAGCATGGAGCGCCAGCGCGGCGAGAAGTACGTGGTGGTTTTCTCCAGGTCGAAATCCCACAAGCCGTCGTTCGCGCCGTGCAGCGCCAGCTCGCTGCGCTCCTCGAGATCGTCGAACTGCGTACGGTAATGCGCGCGCTCCAGGCCGCTGGCGTAGCTTGCGCCCAGAAGCTTGAGCATCAGATGCAGGTTCGCGTCCCAGCTTTCGCGCGGCCGGATCGAGCACATGGCAATGAAGCCGCCGATGCGGCCGCGAACGGCGAACCCGACCAGCAGCACCGCGCCAACCTGGAGCGATGCGAACTTGCCCGCCTCCGCCGTCAGCTCGCGGCGCGGCCGGGCAGTGTCACGAATTTCGACAATACGCAGGTGCTCGAGCCGCTCGCGCAGAAACGGCAGCTGTTCCAGCGACTCGCCCTGGAAGCGCTCCGGGTTGAACGTGGCGAACAGGCTGGTCGCGCCGACCACCTGCTCGATGTGCTGCTGGCGCGAATCGAAGCGGGCGATGAAGAAGGTGTCGAGGCCTGCCGCTTCACGCAGCGCCTCGAGATTCTGGCGGATGGTCAGATCGGCGTTGTCAGCCGGAAAACTCTGGAAATCGACCGCGGCCTTGGTCAGCAGCACTTCCAGCCCGACCTTGGAACGGCGCGGGCGAACAGCGGTACGGGCGGAGAACAGTCCCGCGGTGGAAGCCGGGGATTCGAGCTCGACGGAGGGTGTCGGATCGCTTGCCATCGCGTGCCTGTCCGTTTACGAAACAACGGCCCCTGGACACGCCTGGACGAATTGCAGATCGGTCGGCACCAACGACATTCCTCCCCGCGCCATGCTCGAATGAAGATTCTCGAAATAATGTGAGCGAAAAGCGGCTGCGCCGATTGTGGCACAGGGATTATGACGAGCATAGCGCTCGTCGCCTCATCCCAAAGACGATGTTCGACTCAGACGGCTCCGCACCCGTGCAACACGGGTGCGTTTTGTAATTCTTAGCGACACTCAGCGCCGAGTCGGCGGCGTATAGGCGAAAGCGGCGTCCGGACGACCCTTCGCCACGCAGTCCGCGTCCGGCTGGCCGGTCACCAGGAACCACTGTTGACGATTCGCAGCACCCGCCTCGTGAGCCGTTGCGGTCGCAAAGCACATATCTCGTATGCGACCGTCGACGAGCAGCACGCGTCCCGGCTTGGCCGCGAGCCAGACCGCCGCGTCGGCCGCTTCCTGCTCCGGCTCGCGCCATCTTGCGTGACCGAAGTTGACGATGGGTCGAGTGAGCTGCAGCAGGTACTGTTCTTTGTAGGCAACAAAGCCCAGCTCCGGCACATCCTTGGTCAGCGCCTCCACCTCCCGGATGAAGCCGCGGCCCGAGCGCGCATCGTTCATGACGGGATTCACCCAGAAACTCACGATCAGCAGCACCGCGCTCAGCGTCAGTCCATAAGCAGCGAACCCTCGCCTGGGCCGCGCCGAAATACAGGCCAACGCGGCCAGCGCTCCCATGGCGAACAACGGTGCGATCGCATCGATCTCGTAGGTCTCGAGAATCTTCTGGTGCTCATGCTGATTGGTGAGCAGGAAGATTGCGCCGCCGAGCGTGACCACCGCGATCACGCAAGCCAGTCCGAACAGTGTGTGCTGCGCGCCACGGCGCTGTGCGATCGCTGCCAGCCAGGGAGCAGCAGCGATAGCAAAAGCTGGTAGAGCGGGCAAAACGTACACGCCGCGCTTGCCGCTGCTGAAGGTAAAGAACAACACCACCAGCACCACCCACACCAGCGGCAGGAACACGCGCAGGTCACGACCGCGGAAATCCTCCCGCCAGCGCGGCACCAACCAGGGCAGCAATGCGGTCAACGGCAGCCACAGCCCCGGAATGACATTGAAGATGAAGTACCAGAACGGCTCGTGGTGATGCCAGGCGGCGGCGTAGCGATTCACCGTCTGCCCGAACAGGATTTCATTGCGATAGGCCTGCAATGCCGGATCGCCGTTGGCCGCCAGCAGCATCGGCGCCAGCCAGATCGAAACAGCGGCCACCAGCGCGAGCGGCCCGAGCGCCCAACGCCAGCCGCCTGCTGCGACCGGCCGCGGGTGCCACGCGCCGCGCCGTGTGAGCGCATAAGGAATCAGTATCAACAGCGGCAGGAAACCGACGCCTTTGGTAATGATGCCGAGCCCGGCCGCGGCCCAGCCGATCGTGTACCACTTCCACGATGGCCCCAGCAGGCAATGGCGCAGCAGCCCGTACAGGCTCAGCGTAGTGAAGAACAGCAACGTCGCATCGATCTGTGCCTGCCGCGGCTGCCAGACGAATTGCACCGTCCCCAGCAATGCCAGCGCCGCCGCCAAGCCGGTCTCGCGGTTCCACAAGCGACGCGCCAGGTCATAGACCAGGATGACGCAGCCCAACCCGGCCAGCACCGACGGCAACAGGAACGCGATGCGCAGCGAGCCGGTGAGGACCAGGGCCGTGGATATCAGCCAGAAAAACAACGGCGGCTTGTCCGCATAAACATCGCCGCCGACCTGGGGGATGAGCCACTGATGGTTGGCCACCATGTCGCGCGCGATCAGCGCGAAGCGCGGCTCGTCCGCCGGCCACGGATCGCGCAGGCCCATGCCGGTCGCGATCAGCAGCAACACCAGTCCACATAACCAGAACAGATCCAGGCGCACTTCGTGCGCGCCGCTTTTTCCGGGACGCAGTAGCTGCGCAATGAACCGATTCATGGCGTTGATTATTGTTCGGTAACGCGGGTGTGGGGAGGATTGCGGCGGATCAGCCAGCGCACGCCGAACAGGTCGACGATGCCGACCCACAGGCGATTGTGCAGACCGTATTTGGACGATCCCTGTGTGCGCGGACGATGACGCACCGGCACGGAAATCACCTGCGCGCCGGCTCGCTGAAACAGCGCCGGCAGGAACCGATGCATGTGATTGAAGCGCGGCAGCTCAAGAAACGTCGCGCGGTGCATGAGCTTGATGCCGCAACCGGTGTCGGGCGTGCCGTCCTTCAGCATCCAGCCGCGCACGCCGTTGGCGACGCTCGACGAAACTTTGCGCAGCCAGGAATCCTTGCGCGTCGCTTTGCGATTGCCCATCACCAGCTTCAGGTTTTCCCCGGCCGCCGCTTGTGCGGCAATCAGCGCGGGAATGTCGGCAGGGTCGTTCTGCCCATCGCCATCGAGCGTGGCAATCCACTCTGCCTTTGCCGCGCGGACACCGGTATGCACAGCCGCGCTCTGGCCGCTGCGCACCGAATGCTGCAACAAACGAATCTCGGGGATTCCGTTGGCGCGTGCCGCCAGCACCTTGGCGACCGTCGCATCGGTGCTGCCGTCATCGACATAGACGATCTCGAACGGCCGGTGCCCGGCCAGTGCCGCCTGGATCTCCCGGGCCAGCGGCTCGACATTGTCCGCTTCGTTGCAAACCGGGATCACGACTGAAATTTTCATGGGCGCGAGTATATAGAAGGCCTGCTGCGCTGAGCGCGCCGACACGGCGGATGAGCGTGGTGCCGGCAGTGTTTCATCCGCAGGTGCCCTGCTCTATCCTCCTTGGCGGGTCCTACGCCCGACCGACAGCCGCCCGACATGTCCGCCCAGCGTCCCCACAGCCATTCCCACGCCCATCCGCACGATCACTCGCACGGTCATACGCACGACCCTGGCCACGATCATGCGCATATCCCTGAAACCGGTGGACGCCTGCTCGGCTTCTCGCTGCTGCTGACTGCAGGCTTCATGCTGGTGGAGTTTGCCGGCGGGCTGATCGCCGGATCGCTGGCGCTGCTGGCAGATGCCGGGCACATGCTGACCGACGCGGCCGCGTTGGCGCTGGCATGGGCCGCGGTTCGAATTGCCAGCCGGCCTGCCGATACCCGCCGCACCTTCGGCTATCAGCGGCTGCGCGTGCTGGCGACGTTCGTGAACGGCTGTGCGCTGTTGTTCATCACCGCCTGGATCGCCATCGAGGCCGTCCAGCGCTTCATCGCGCCGGCGCCGGTCAATGGCTCCATCATTCTCTGGATCGGCAGCACCGGGCTGGCGGTCAATCTGCTGGTGTTCGCGCTGCTGCGCCGCGGCGACTCCCACGACATGAACATTGCCGCGGCGACGCTGCACGTACTGAGCGATCTGCTCGGATCGGTGGCCGCCATCGTCGCCGCGCTGGTCATCATGGCCACCGGCTGGACGCCGATCGATCCGCTGCTCTCGCTGCTGGTCTGCGTGTTGATCGTGCGCAGCGCCTGGTCGCTGATCCGCCGCTCGGCCCACATCCTGCTGGAAGGCTCGCCGGACTGGCTCGACCCCGGCGAGTTGCGCAGCACGCTGGAAGCGCGGATTCCGGCCATTCGCGACGTGCACCACATCCACTGCTGGCTGGTCGGTCCGCAGGAGACGCTGCTGACCATGCACGCCTCGGTCACGGCCAATGCCGATCATTCGGCGGTGCTGCGCGAAGCCAAGGCCGTGCTGGCCGAACGCTACGGCATCAATCACGCGACCATCCAGATCGAGCCGGACGACTGTGTCGATGCGAACTGCGGTGAGGCTACTCCCCTCTCCCACGAGGACAGCGGCGACCGGAAGCGCAACGCGAGCGCGTAGCTACTTTCGCTCCAGCGCCTGCTTCGCTTCCTGATACGTGGCCAGCATCCGCTGCTCCATCTCCAGCTGCAGCGCTTCCATCTGCTCATCGCTCATCTCAGCCGGCGGGAAACAAGGCTCGCCCAGGGCAATGCAGACGCGGCTGAACGGCAGCGGCATCACGAACTTGTCCCATGTCTTGAGCACGCGTGCGGGGCGCGCAGCGAACGCGACCGGAATCACCGGTTTGCCGGAAAGCTGCGCGGCGAAGATCGCGCCCGGCTTGAACTTGAAGCGCGGTCCGCGCGGACCGTCCGGTGTTACGGCCGGCGAGATGCCTTCTTTCTCGATCGCTGCATGCGCGCCGCGTACCGCGCGCAGCCCGGTGTATGTGCCGGACCCACGCACCACGCGTGCGCCGTAAGAAAGCGCCAGCATCGTCGGCGCTTCGCCGTCCACCGACGGTGAAATCATGAATCCCGGCTTGATCGGCTTGGCGTGCCGGCTGACGAGAAAGCGTGCACACACCAGCAGGTGTTGATGCCAGCAAACCGGTACGACCGCGCCGTGCTCGCGCGCCAGTGCCTGGAAACGCTCCAGCCCAACGAAGCGCGTCCGCGAGGTCCACCACAGAAGCTCGACCAGCAGCTTCGCGATGCCGACCAGGATGCGGTACAGGAACAGGCGGGCGGGCGTGAGGCGCCGCTTCGATCTTGTTCGTTTGGCCACCACGTGAGCTTGCGTGCCCTCAAAAACGCGAACGCCGCGCAGAGCGCGGCGTTACTGGAAAGTGGTGCCGGAGAGAGGATTTGAACCCCCGACCCGCGCATTACGAATGCGCTGCTCTACCAGCTGAGCTACTCCGGCGCGAAGGGGGCGGAAGTATACGGAAAGAAGTCAGGCGCGGGTAGCTTGGAGTCGTGAATCGTTTGCACCGTAGGCAGGGGCGCCTGCGGGTATTCGATTCCGGCCGCGCGACAGCGACCTTTCAGCAACCAGACCGACGACAGAAGACTTGAGCGGCGGGCTGAGCCAGCCGCGTCCGGACAGCTACTTGCCGTCCGCGGTCCGCTTCTTCCTGAGCCGGATGACCACCTCGACGGTCTCCGCCTCCATGCCCTCGGGCAGCGTCGGGAAGCGGCTGAAGGCGATGTCGTCCGGGTGGATGTCGCACAGCTCGCCGGTTTCCAGATCGTGGAAATGATGATGCGGCGCGCGGGTCGAGTCATAGACCGAGCGCTCCGGATCCAGATGGATCTGCCGCACCAGGCCGCTGCGCGCCAGCACCTTCAGCGTGTTGTAGACGGTGGCCTTGGAAACTCGCTCCCCGCCCAGGCGCAGCGCGGCCAGGATCTGCTCGGCCGTCATGTGCGTGGGGGCTTTCATCAGGATTTCCGCCACCCGCACCCGCTGGTCGGTGGGCTTCAGGCCATGCAGCTGCAATTCGCCGGCGATGGCGTCCCGGGTCAAAGGCCGCTGGGGAAACGGGTGATTCTGGCTGCTCACGGTCGTCCCGCATCTTGAGAACTCGCCTGCAGCATACCTCCCCCGGGCCGGCGTTTGTATCGGCAATGCGCAATCGCCGCCCCGTTTTTCCGGGCCAATCGCCCGGAAAATCGCCATTGGTACATCCGGAAGCCCCTTATCCTGCCGTACGGGAAGGACCTGAACATAAGGGGCGCAGGATGCGCGCGGTATCCCGGGGCGTAACGCTGCTGGAGCTGACAGTTTCGCTGGCGATCATCGCCATCCTGGCGACGATCGCTGTGCCCGGCTTCAACGACCTGCGCTACAGCAACGAGCGGGCCGCCGCCGTGAACAGCTTCGTCCACGCTGTGTACCTGGCGCGCAGCGAGGCGATCAAGCGCGGCCAGGTGGTCACGATCTGCAAGTCCGTCGACGGCCAGACCTGCGCGGGCCGGGCAGCCGAATGGCGCAGCGGCTGGATCGTGTTCGTGAACAGCGACCGCGGCGATCCACCGCAGCGCGATTCCGGCGAGCCCTTGCTGCAAGCCTATGCGGGATGGCCGCGCGGACACATCGTCTCGAATCGCGAGGCCTATTCCTTTCGGGCCTACACCCAGGCCGTGGTCAATGGAACGGTGGTGTTCTGCGACCCTCGGGGTAGCACGCAGGCTCGCGCAGTCATCATCAGTCACACCGGCCGCCCTCGGGTGGCGCAGCGCGATGCGAGCAACAAGCCGCTGCGATGCCCGGCTTAGGCGATAACCGCCCCCTTGGCGGTATCAGGAAGTGGAGCCTGTAGACTACGCGGCCATTGCAGCCACCGGATCGAGGCCACCCTGCGCAATTTGCCGCCAAAGCGATTCAGTCCATCCCGCAGCGCAGGCATGCCGGCCGGCCCCGTGGCCGCCCGTGGCTTCACCATCATCGAGATCCTGACCGCGGTGCTGGTGATCGCCATCGGTCTCATCGGCATCGCCGCCCTGTACAGCGAAGCATTGCAGACGGAGCTGGGAACGAATCCGCGTGCGCAGGCGGCACGGCTGGCGCAGCAAATGGCCGACCGGGTGAATGCCAATGCAGTCGGGCGTGTAGGCTATGCAAGCGTGGTCGGCGTGCTGTGCACGACCGGCAGCAAGAAAGATACGAAGCCGCAGACTGCCGCTTCGCAGGAAGCAGCGTGCTGGCAGGACGAGGTCGAACAGAAGTTGCCGAACGGCACGGGCGCGATTACCCGGGACCTGTCGACCAATCCGCCCACCTATGTGATCGCGGTGAGTTGGTCAGCGCCGCAGGAAGGCGCGGCCTCCTACGTGATCCGGGTGCAGCCCGCGGTCAGCGCGACGGAAACGCGACCCGCAGCTCGCGCGGCAGGCTGAAGACCACGCTCTCCTGCTGCCCCAGCAGGTTGACCGGCTCGCTGCCGCCCCATTCGCGGATCTTCGCCACCACACGCTCGACCAGCACTTCGGGCGCCGAGGCACCCGCGGTCACGCCGACGCTGCGTTTGCCTTCGAACCACTCGCGCTTGAGATCTTCCGGCCCGTCGATCAGATAGCCCGGAATGCCGGCCTTCTCGGCGATCTCGCGCAACCGGTTCGAATTGGAGCTGGACGGCGAACCCACCACCAGGATCAGATCGCAGCGCTCGACCAGCTGCTTGACCGCGTCCTGACGGTTCTGGGTGGCGTAGCAGATGTCCTCCTTGCGCGGGCTCGACAGCTGCGGGAAGCGGCTGCGCAATGCATCGACGACGCGCTGCGTGTCGTCGACCGACAGCGTCGTCTGGGTCACGAACGCCAGGTGCGCCGGATCGCGAACCTGCAGATGCTCGACGTCTTCAGGCGTTTCCACCAACAGGATGTGGCCGCCGAAAGACGTGTCGAACTGCCCCATCGTGCCTTCGACTTCCGGGTGACCCTGGTGGCCGATCAGGAACACGTCACGGCCTTCTCGCGCGTAGCGCGTCACTTCCATATGGACCTTGGTCACCAGCGGACAGGTCGCATCGAAAACCTTCAGGCCGCGCTGCCGGGCTTCCTCCTGCACGGCGCGCGAGACTCCGTGTGCGCTGAAAATGACCGTGGCGTCGGCGGGTACCTCGTGCAGCTCCTCGACGAACACCGCCCCCATGTTGCGCAGCCGCTCGACGACGTAACGATTGTGGACCACCTCGTGACGCACGTAGATCGGCGCGCCGAACAGCTCGATGGCACGCTCGACGATGTCGATGGCGCGATCCACGCCAGCGCAGAAGCCCCGTGGATTGGCGAGCAGGACCTGCACTACTTCTTCTCCGCAGCGGCGTCCACGGTCTTGTCGCTCCGGCCGCTTTCGCGGAAGGCGTCGATCAGCAGACACGCCGCGCCGAGCGAGATGGCGGTGTCGGCGATGTTGAAGGCCGGGAAGTCCCAGGTGCGCCAGTGGAAGTAGATGAAGTCGATCACGTAGCCGTGCCAGACCCGGTCGATGACGCTGCCGAGCGCCCCGCCCAGCACCAGCGACAGGCCCACCGCCAGAATCGTCTGCTCCGGCGTGCGGATGCGCCGCAACCAGATCATGAGCGACACGCTGACCACCAGCGCCAGCATGATGAAGAACCAGCGCTGCCAGCCCGAGGCGTCGTGCAGGATGCTGAAAGCCGCGCCCCGGTTCTCCAGATAGACGATCTCCAGGATCGGCAGCAGCGCAAAGCTGCTCTTCATCTTCACCGCGCCGACCACCAGCGCCTTGGTGACCTGATCCATCAGCACCACAAAACACGACAGCCACAGCCAGTTGCTGGCGCCGCGCGTGGGATGAAACCAGACCTTCGACAAGGGAGTGTTGCTCATCAGGTAAATCGCCGGGTCTCGCCCGCGCCCTCCACATTGGTCACGCAACGCCCGCAAAGCTCGGGATGTTTCGCATGGGAACCGACATCCGGGCGCTTGTGCCAGCAACGCACGCATTTGCGTGCCGCGGTAGGCTGCACCACGATCCAGGCGCCGTTGTCGTCGCCTTCCGCCGCCGCCGCTGCATCGCTGGGACGCTCCTGCGCCGGATGCACCCGCATGCCCGACACGATGAACACGAAACGCAATTCCTCGCCGAAGGCGCTGAGCGTCTCCAGCAGGGCCGGCGCGCAGTACAGATCCACTTCCGCATCCAGCGGAGCGCCGATGGCGCCGCTGTTGCGCAGCTTCTCCAACTCGCGCGCTACAGCGCTGCGCAGATCCAGAATGGCGTCCCAATCGATTTTCGGCCGCGCCGCCGCGCCTTGCGGCAGTTGCACCCAGGTCTCGAAGAACACCGATTCGGCGCGCTTGCCCGGCATGAACCGCCAGATCTCCTCGGCGGTGAACGACAGCACCGGCGCCAGCCAGCGCACCAGGGCCTCCGCGATCCAGTACATCGCCGTCTGCGCCGAGCGCCGGGCGGCGCTCTTCTTGGGCGTGGTGTAGAGGCGATCCTTGAGCACGTCCAGGTAGAAGCCACCGAGATCGACGCTGCAGAAGTTGTGCACCTTCTGGTAGATCAGGTGGAACTGGTAGGCACGGTAGGCCGCCAGGATTTCTTCCTGCAGCTGCTGCGTACGCCACAGTGCCCAGCGATCGATGGCCACCAGCTCTTCCGGCGGCAGCTGATCCGTCGCCGGATCGAAACCGGCCAGGTTGCCGAGCAGGAAGCGGGCCGTATTGCGCACGCGCCGGTACGATTCCGCCACGCGCTTGAGGATCTCGTCCGACAGGCTCATTTCGTTGGAGTAGTCGGTTGCGGCAATCCACAGCCGCAGCACGTCGGCGCCCAGTGTGCCCACCACCTTCTGCGGCACGATCACGTTGCCGAGCGACTTGGACATCTTGCGACCCTTCTCGTCGATCGTGAATCCGTGCGTGAGCACGGCACGATACGGAGCGCGGTCATGCAACGCCGCCGAAGTCAGCAGCGAACTGTGGAACCAGCCGCGATGCTGGTCGGAGCCTTCCAGGTACAGATCCGCCGGCGCGGTGATTTCCGGGCGCATCTTGGTGACGCAGTGATGCATCACGCCGGAGTCGAACCAGACATCCATGATGTCGGTGACCTTCTCGTAATCCTGCGCTTCGGCGCCCAGCAGTTTCACCGGATCCAGGTCGAACCAGGCGTCGATGCCGTCCTTCTCGACGATGTCCGCCACTTCTTCCAGCAGCGCGGCCGAGCGCGGATGCAGCTCGCCCGTGGCCTTGTGCGTGAACAATGCAATCGGCACGCCCCAGGTACGCTGGCGCGAGATGCACCAGTCGGGACGCTCGGCGATCATGTTGCCGATGCGGCTTTCGCCCCAGGCCGGCATCCATTTCACCTTGGCGATCTCGCGCAGCGCGGACTTGCGCAGCCCGGCCTGCTCCATGCTGATGAACCATTGAGCGGTGGCGCGGAAGATCACCGGGGTTTTGTGCCGCCAGCAATGCGGGTAGCTGTGACGCAGCGGCTCTTCGTGCAGGAGCTGGCCGCGTTCCTTCAGCACTTCGCTCACGTGCTTGTTGGCGTCGAACACACGCTCGCCTTCGAAGAACTGCGTGCCGGTCACGAAGCGGCCGTCGCTGCCGACCGGATTGTCGATCAGCAATTTGTACTTGAGGCCGACCACGTAGTCTTCCTGGCCGTGGCCAGGCGCCGTGTGCACTGCGCCGGTACCGGCGTCCAGCGTGACGTGATCGCCCAGGATGACGGGCACGGTGCGGTCGTAGAACGGATGCGCGAGCTGCAAGCCTTCCAGCACTGAACCCGCCACTTGCGCGAGGCGCTTCGAATCCGTCACGCCAGCGCGCGTCAGCACCGCTGTCGCCAGCTCGGTTGCGAGCACCAGCAGCTCCGTGCCGGTATCGATCAGCGAATATTGGATCTCCGGCCCGAGCGCAACCGCCTGGTTGGCCGGCAGCGTCCACGGCGTGGTGGTCCAGATCACGACGCTCGCGGGACGCGCCGGAACCTGCTGCAAGCCGAAGCGGCGCGCCAGCTCGGCGGCATCTTTTACCGCAAAGCGCACATCCAGCGCCGGCGAGGTCTTCTCTTCGTATTCGACTTCCGCCTCGGCCAGCGCCGAGCGGCAGTCCAGACACCAATGAACCGGCTTGAGCCCCTTGTAGACATGGCCGTTGCGCAGGATCTGAGCGAACGCACGGATCTGCTCGGCCTCATATCCCGGTTGCAACGTCATGTACGGGCGTTCCCAGTCGCCCATCACGCCCAGGCGCTTGAAGTCCTTGCGCTGGCCATCGACCTGCTCCAGCGCGTAATCGCGGCAGGCCTGGCGGAACTCGCGCGGCGCCAGCTTCTTCACTTCCTTGCCGCGGGTCTTCTCGATCTGGTGCTCGATCGGCAGGCCGTGGCAGTCCCAGCCCGGCACGTACGGCGCGTCGTAGCCGTCGATGGTGCGCGACTTGACGACGATGTCCTTCAACACCTTGTTGATCGCGTGACCCAGGTGAATCGCGCCGTTGGCGTACGGCGGACCGTCGGCCAGGATGAACGACGGCCGGCCACGCGACACTTCGCGCAGCTTGGCGTAAATCGCGTTCTCCTCCCACCACTTGAGCATGTCGGGCTCGCGACGCGCGAGATCCGCTTTCATCGGAAAGTCGGTCTGGGGGAGATTGATGGTGTCTTTGTAATCCATAGCGCTCAACGAATCGTCTGCCTTACTCAACTCGGGTCCGCCGCCAGAATTTCCCGCGCCTGCGCCGCGTCCTTGTGCATCTGGACCACCAGGTCGTCGACGCTCGGAAACCACAGCTCATCGCGCAGCCGCGCAATGAAATCGACCGTGACGTACTGGCGGTACAGGTCGCCGTCGAAATCGAACACATGCGCCTCGAGCAGCAGTTCCTTGCCATTGACCACCGGACGCGTGCCGAGACTGGCCACGCCCGGCGCATTGCTCAACCCGCCGCCCGAAACTCTCACCGCAAAGACGCCGGCCAGCGGCGTCGCGCGCCGGTGCAGGCGCAGGTTCGCGGTCGGAAACCCGAGCTTGCGCCCGAGCTTGGCACCGTGGATCACCTTGCCCGTGATTCCGTACGGCCGGCCGAGCAGCTTCGCAGCTCGCACCATGTCACCGGCATCCAGCGTCTCGCGAATCAGCGAACTGCTGACGCGCTGACCGTCGATCTCGAACGGCGCCACTTCGGTCACGTCGAAACCGCAGCGCGGCCCATATTCACGCAACGTCGCGACGCTGCCCGCCAGATCGCGCGCGAAACGGAAATCGTGCCCGACCACGATGTGCCGCGCACCCAGCCCGCGCACCAGGATGTCTTCGACGAACCTGTCCTGCGGCGTCGAGCGCATCTGCTCGTTGAACCGCAGGCACACGAAGCGATCCACGCCATAGCGTTCGAACGCCATGAACCGCTCGCGAAAGCGCGTCAGCCGGGCCGGCGGTGCGCCCCGGGCGAAGAACTCGCGCGGCGTCGGCTCGAACGACAGGACAACGGCCGGCAGCCCATGACGGGCGGCCTGCTCGCGCAGCACACGGATCATTTCCTGGTGGCCGCGGTGCACGCCGTCGAAGGCGCCGATGGTCAATACGCAGCCGCGATGCCACGCCCGCAGGTTGTGCAGGCCCCGGACAAACTCCATCGCGGCCTCGTACTCATGCAAATCCGATCTTGACCGATTATATGGGGCCGGCTGCGCCGAACTCACGGCGTTTTCCACCCCGGCCGGTTTCCAGCTCATTTTGCCGCCACCGCGGCGCGGACCCGGAATTGCCCAGGGCGCACGCCCATGAGGCCTAGCACTGCGAAATAGACCGCGGCCCCGCCGCAAACCACACCCGCGAGCCAGACAAAGCGTCGGGTGGTCGACGCCGCGAGCCATTCCGCCACGTCGCCGCCGAACCAGTACAGGAACACCGCCATCGCCGCGCTCGCCACCACGATCTGCACCAGGAGCTTGCGAGTCCCGGCCTCCCGGACCAGCACGCCCTGGCGCACCAGGCCGATGTAGAGCAGCGCGGCGTTGAACAGCGCGCCGATGCCGTTGCTCAAGGCCAGCAGCGCATGCATGCCCTGGTCGTGCAGGCGGCCGGTGATGGCCAGCACCGCCACCAGAATCACGTTCAGCACCATGGTGAGCCCCAGCGCGCGCATGGCGACTTTTACCGGCCCCTTCGTGTCCTGCCGCGCGTAGTAGCCCGGCGCCAGCACCTTGATCAGGCTCCAGCCGAGCAGCGCGAAGGAAAATGCCATCAGCGCCAGCTGCGTCATCTCCACGTCGTAGGCGGTGAACTCTTTGCGGTGATACAGCGCCACAGTCAGCGGGCCGGCGAGCACGAACAAGGCCACGGAAGCCGGGATCACGATCAGGCACACCAGGCGCATCGCCCAGGACAGGGTCGCCGAAAAATCCTGCGCGGATTGCGTGGCGTGATGCGCCGACAGGCTCGGCAGGATCACCGTAGCGAGCGCGATGCTGAAAACGCCCAGCGGAAACTCCACCAGCCGGTCGGCGAAATACAGCCAGGTCATGCTGCCATCGGCAAGGAGCGAGGCGATGCTGGTGCTGATCATGACGCTCAACTGCCCCATCGACGAACCGACGATCGCCGGCCCCATCAGGCGCGCGATGCGCCGCACGGCCTCGTGCTGCAGATTCCAGCGCGGCCAGCGCAGCAGGCCCATCTTCACCAGCGGCGGCAGAACCAGCAGCATCTGCAGCACGCCGCCGACGAACACGCCCACCGCAAGCGCCATCACGGGCTGCTCGAAATACGGCGAAAGCCAGGCCGCAAACACGATCATCACGACGTTAAGCAGCACCGAGCTGAAGGCCGGCAGCGCGAACTTCTGGTAGCTGTTGAGCACGCCGCCGCCGAGGGCGGTGAGCGAGACGAACAGCAGGTACGGAAACGTCCAGCGCAGCATGTCCACCGCAAGATCGAACTGCCCGCCTTCCTTCGCCCGGAATCCCGGCGCGCAGATCAGCACGATCAGCGGAGCGATGAGCACGCCGATCACGGAAATGATCAGCAGCAGCAGACCCAGCGTGCCGGCGACCGAATCGACCAGCCCGCGCACTTCGTCGGTCGAACGCCGTGAGCGGTACTCAGCCACCACCGGCACGAATGCCTGCGAGAACGCCCCTTCGGCAAACAGGCGGCGCAGCAGGTTGGGGATCTGGTTGGCCAGGACATAGGCCTCCAGCGCCACAGCCGGGACCATCGAGGCATACACGACATCGCGCGCCAGGCCCGTAATCCGGGACAGGAGCGTGGTCAGACCGACGATGGCAGTGCTGCGGAAGAAGCCGCGGCTCATGCGGGGCCGCTTGTTCGATGGGCGTGCATCATGGGGCGGCAATAGTAGTGGGAACGGCGGCCATTGGACGATGAAAATACGTCAAACTCGGGACGCCGGGATGCCCGGCCGCCGGCAGATGATGACCTCATCCTGACGGCCGCGACCGTCACCGACGGCCAAGCCGTTCCGCGGGCGGTTCAACCGGCGCCAACCCGCCGCAGGGGCGCACGATCCACGAGAACGCAGGCGACCCCGAGCCGGCTGCGCGGAGCAACTTGGGCCGGCGCCCAAGCCCCAGACTCAAGGCAACACCTGCCGTAAAGTGGACCGCCTGGCCCTCTGTAGCCGGTTTCGGCGTTTTTTCGCTTGCCTTGGCGGCCCCTGATCGGCAGAATTCGCGCCTCATTTTTGGAGCCTCTACGTCCGTGGCCAATATCAAGTCAGCCGAAAAGCGTGCCCGCCAGACCATCAAGCGCCGTGCCAGAAACGTGGCCACGCGCTCGAAACTGCGTACCGCCATCAAAAGCGTGGTGAGCGCCATCCAGGCTGGCGACAAGGCTGACGCCGCCGCCAAGCTCAAGGCTGCCGGCCCGGTCATCGACTCGATGGTCAACAAGGGCATCATTCACCGCAACAAGGCGTCGCGTCACAAGAGCGCGCTGAATGCCCGCGTGAAGGAAATGGCGGCCCACTAAGGCTCGCTGCGATTTCGACCGGCCGCATGGCCGGAAGCAAAAAAGCCGGGCACTGCCCGGCTTTTTTGTGCCTTGAGTAACGCCAGCGTGAGACCAGCGTCTTCCACAAAAGGATTTGGCTGCCCAGGAGGCGGCATGAACGAAGGAATTCGTACCGCCCTTATCTCGCCAGGCTGGCGCAGCGGCCGTCTAGTGGATTCCCGCCCTCGCAGGAATGACGCAGCACTGAATCAGTTGCTGCAGGCCACTAGGCCCGCTCGGCTTCCTCGGCGCGCTCGGCGGCGATCTCGTCCAGACGAGTCATAATGCTCTGGCAGAGCTCCTGCGTCCCCTTGTGCGCCAGACCCGAGATCCGGAATACCGGCCCCTTCCAGCGCAGTCGCCGGACGATGTCCTTGCAGCGCTTGTCGGCCTCGTCGGCGGGCAGCAGGTCGACCTTGTTCAGCACCAGCCAGCGCTCTTTCTTGGCGAGATCTGCGCTGAATTTCTTCAATTCGGAGGCGATTGCGCGGGTATCCTGCACGGGATCGGCTTCCGGATCAGGCGGATTGATGTCCACCAGGTGCAGCAGCAGCCCGGTGCGCTGCAAGTGCTTCAGGAACTGGATGCCCAGCCCCGCTCCTTCGGCCGCGCCTTCGATCAGGCCGGGGATATCCGCCATCACGAAACTACGGTGCTCGCCGACGCGCACCACACCCAGGTTCGGATGCAGGGTGGTAAACGGGTAATCGGCGACCTTGGGCTTGGCGGCGGAAACGGAGCGAATTAGCGTTGATTTGCCGGCATTCGGTAGCCCGAGGAGCCCAACGTCGGCCATTACCTTCATTTCCAGCCGCAGTTCCCGCTTCTCGCCGGGAAGCCCGGGCATGGCTTTGCGGGGAGCGCGATTGGTGCTGCTCTTGAAACGGACGTTGCCCCAGCCGCCTTTGCCGCCCTTGGCGACCAGCAGGCGCTGACCGACTTCAGTGACGTCGCCCAGCTGCTCCTCGGTCTCGATATCGGTCACGACCGTGCCGATGGGCACCGGCACGACCAGATCTTCGCCGCTCGCCCCGGTGCACTCGGCGCTACCGCCCGGCTGGCCATTGGGGCCGCGAAACGCCCGATTGAAGCGGAAGTCCGCCAGGGTGTTGATGCCCTGCACACCGATCAGATAGACGTCCGCGCCCTTGCCGCCGTCACCGCCGTCCGGGCCGCCGAAGGGAATGAATTTCTCGCGGCGAAAACCGACCGCGCCGCGCCCGCCGTGGCCGGCAGTGACCTTGATCGTGGCTTCGTCGACGAAACGCATAGTTAGTTGGCTACCAAAAAAAAACCCCAGCTGACGGCCGGGGTTCTCTTTCCGACATGGAGATCGGTTTGAACCTGAACAGGCTTACTCGGGCAGCACGCTGACGAAGGTGTGCTGCGCAATGCCCTTCTTGCGGAAGTGCACGCGGCCCGGCGCCTTGGCGAACAGGGTGTAGTCCGTGCCGGTGCCGACGTTGTCGCCGGCGCGGTAAACCGTGCCGCGCTGACGCACCAGGATGTTGCCCGCCAGCACCTGCTGGCCGCCGAACTTCTTGATGCCGAGTCGCTTCGACTCTGACTCGCGGCCGTTCTTGGTACTGCCGCCTGCCTTTTTGTGTGCCATGGCTGTGTTACCTCAACTCTGCTCTAGGACCGCCGGCTCAGGCGCCGACGATGCTGGTGACCTTCACTTCGGTGTAGGGCTGACGATGGGTGCCCTGACGCAGATAGTGCTTGCGACGACGGAATTTCACGATCGTCTTCTTGTCGTCCTTGCCGTGGCTCTGCACGGTGGCGACCACCTTGCCACCGTTCAGGTACGGCGAGCCGACCTGGACCTTGTCGCCCTCGCCCAGCAGCAGAACCTTGTCGAATTCGACGCTGGCGCCGGCTTCGGCCTCGAGCTTCTCGATCCGCAGGACCGACCCTTCGCTGACGCGATACTGCTTACCACCCGTGGCGATTACGGCGTACATGATCTCAAGGACTCCAGCGCACCGGGAGGACCCCGGCGGAAAAGGCCGCGAAGTGTACGGAGAAGCGCCGCCACAGGCAAGCCTTTGAATGCCCAAGAGAGCACTGAGACCGCCGTTCAGAGCCGCACCCGCAGCCGTCGCTATTCGGCTACCATTCGCCGTCCTTCTTTTTCCCTTCCCTGGCATGAGCTTCGAGTCCGTCAAACAGCTGGTCGCCGATGACCTGCGCGAGATTGATCGCGTCATCAGAAATCGTCTCGCCAGCGATGTGGTGCTGGTCAACCAGGTCGCCGAATACATCGTCGGCAGCGGCGGCAAGCGGCTGCGGCCGCTGGTCGTGGTAGTCGCCGCCCGCGCCTGCGGCTCGCAGGATCAACGACATACGCAGGCCGCGGCCATCGTCGAGTTCATCCACACCGCCACCTTGCTGCACGACGACGTGGTCGACGGCTCGACCCTGCGGCGCGGCCAGGACACCGCCAACGCCGTGTGGGGCAACGAAGCCAGCGTCCTGGTCGGCGATTATGTCTATTCCCGGGCCTTCGAGATGATGGTGTCCTTGGGCAGCATGCGCATCATGGACGTGATGGCCACCGCCACCAACCGGATCGCCGAAGGCGAAGTGCTGCAGCTCATGAACGCGCACGACCCGGATACGACCGAAGAACGCTATTTCGAGGTCATTCACCGCAAAACCGCGCAGCTTTTCGAGGCGGGCACCCAGATCGCCGCCATCCTGACCGGCAGCTCCGCCGCGGTCGAAGACGGCATGCGGCGCTACGGCAAGCACCTGGGCACCGCCTTCCAGCTGATCGACGACGTGCTCGACTACCGGGCCGACCTCGGCCAGCTCGGCAAGAACCTCGGCGACGACCTGGCGGAAGGCAAGCCGACGCTGCCTCTTATATATGCGCTGAAGCACGCCTCGCCCGAGCAGCGCGCCGTCATCCGCTCCAGCATCGAGCAAGGCAGCATCGCCGAGCTCACACAGATCACCGCCGCAATTGAATCGACCGGAGGCCTTGCGTACACTGCGCGCCTCGCGCGGCGGGAGGCCTCCCTCGCAATCGAGGCGCTCGCTGGATTGCCCGATTCGGCCTATAGACAGGCGCTGCGCGAACTCGCGGATTTCGCGGTCGATCGAACTTACTGACGACCGCGGCATCAGTCGGCAAGGGACGGCCGCAGAGACTGATTGTCCAGCTTCGGGGTGTAGCTCAGCCTGGTAGAGCGCTACGTTCGGGACGTATAGGTCGCAGGTTCAAATCCTGTCACCCCGACCATTCATTTCATTGAAGAAAATTTCGCGTCAGCTCTCCGGGGTGCCAGCACTTTTTCCTCGGGGTGCCACCGGGGTGTCAGCAGGCTCAGGCAGAGACACCGGAATTCGAACCCGAGGGGACGGCGGATCAGCAACTTTGCCGATTCACTTCGCCTGCTTCACTCCCGAATCCCCCGACCACCAGATTCGCCACCAAGTAAGGGCTCGCGAAAGCCCCTGGTGTCCTCGCGATCGAGTTTCGCCGGAAAACCGGCCGAAACTCCATACCTTCGATGCAGACGATACTCTTGGACGTGGGCCGCTATCGGCCAGAAGTAGACTATCAAAGTGGCCTTGAAACAGGCTTGCAATGGCTCCAAGCGCCTACGATGAGAACGAGTCGCCAATCTTCGTTAGCGCACCTACGATCTTGCGAACCACTCCAATCTCAAAATCCTCCCGATCCTCCTCGTCGTGTGTGCCCTTGTTGAGGTATTGCCAAGCCATGTGCCTTTCGGGAATGGACAACATCTCCTGCAGCCCCTCATGCCGTTGCGACCAAACGTCGCCCCTTAGGGTGCCTTGCTTTAGGCCAAGATCTAACTTCTTCTGAAGCTCCTCTGACAATCCTCGCAGCTCCGGAGTCGCCGTCGGTGAACGGAGTACTAATGGAAATTTTCCTAGCGCTTCCGACTTGCTGACGAGCGCCTTCCAAAGTCTGTTTGTCAGGTTCTCCAGTGATTGCCTGCATGATGCTAAGCATTGTCGCTGATCGCCATCGGCCAGCCACTCTCAGACTCACTCGTTCTCATCGCGACAATAGATTGCGCCACCCCATCATCATGCGCCATCAACCATGCGGTGAAGACGTAAATCGCTTTTCCTGTTGCAGTTTTCCGGGCAATCACTACGGCGACAGTGACTGCCCTCTGCTTTGGCCGACAGCACTGCAACAGCCGACAATCGACTGGCGCAGGGCCGTTGGCGCAAGCAAAGAAGCCCGGCACCTGTGTGCCGTGCTTCTTTGTCAGCCCCCAGGAGCGGCAACCGGCGCACCGCCGCTAGGCCGGCGAGCTCTCCGGCTACCGCGTCAACAAGGTCGTACGCCGCCTGCAGCGCGTCCACCATGACTTCGGGATCGCCACCGTCGTCGAGCGAGGACGAGGAAACCAAGCGGCAGCACGCAATTATGGACGTCGCTTTGAAAAGTCGGTCTCGCTGACTAGCACGCTCAGCACTGTCATCGCGCGGCGCCGCCGCGCTACCCCAGTAGAATGTCGGGTAGCCATTTCGGGCCTCCTTGGGGCTCGTGGTGGTTAGGCGCTCGTCGGTGTTCTAGCACCGGCGGGCGCCGCTCTCGGCAAGGCGAAAGTACCGCAGTTGGCCGGTCATGAGAATTGCAGGAACAGATCAAATCGCTCGGTCACCACCATTTTTCGAGAATCGCATTCGTTGGCGATCTACTGTTTTGCAGCAGCGCTCAACTACTCGCTGACCGAGGACTGATCGGGGCCGCTGACCCGTTGTGTACACGAGTACCGCCACTCAACGAGGCGCTTTGCGTCAGAGTCTCGAAAACACGTTCTTTATCAGTTTCTCGATGTGAGCTGCGACGCTGTTTTCTGCGATCGATACCGAGTTCGGGTGTCCGCACGCATTCCGGAGCATCAGGCACTCATTCTGCAGTATCTGCTTGACACTCTTGCCCATAACCCCGATAGCCTCGCACACATCAAGGAAATCATGTTCCTTCATGCGCCCAAGATCGTCCTGCTGTTTCGCGACGCGCCATTTGGCATCTCGTCGAGTCGCCTCAACGTTGAAGTCGACCAGCTTCGTTGAGAACACGTGAGCATGCAGCAGAGCTACCGCGCCAGCCCACGAAAAGACAACGGCGGCACGGAACTGATGTGCTTCAAAACACTCGATCGCTTCCATGACAAACGATCTCGTCAGCGGGTCGGTGATCGAGTTCGCGTGACCCCTGAGCGACTGACTAGAGTGCGTAACAACCAAATTTACGTTCGCCGCCTGCGCCAACTCTCGCACGCGCAAGACACCCGGCTGCTGCAGCTCCCATCCGCTCGGCGTACGAGCGACCGATCCGGTCGCAGTCGAGAGGATGTCCGAGAGATTCTTTCTGGCCAACCTGGGCACGCCGGCGGCCGCACACCGCGCCTTGAGCCCCTGAATCGGCATCGGGTCGGCCGGTTCAATCGCCAATAGGACAAGCAACTGTTCGCGGCTGCCCAACTGCGAACCATGCAAGATGCGCTTTGCGTCATCAATCTTCAGCATCGCCCCCTCCCTTCGTGGCCGAGGGCTTAGCCCGCCTTCCCGGCTTCACCTTCCATTTCTCCGCAAAGTGCAGACAGCCCGCCGCCGTCGGCTTGAAGGCGCCGGAACCCGACGGCTGGAAGAGCTTCTTTCCCTTCTGAGTCGCATTTCGCAGCGTCATGTCGGCCCGATCAGGAAGCACCACACCCGCATTCGCCGCGATGGTCTTTAGCTCCGTGACCGGGAAAGCACACGCACCGTAAAGAGAGTAGTGGTAGGCGGCGCAGAGCTGGACATAGTCAGCGGGCTTCATGTCGCCTTCGCGATTGAAGAAGGCCACGAGATCAGCCTCGTTGTCGACGTCGCCGTTCCCGCCAACAGGACGGCGCTGATCGACGGCCGGAACGGGAGTTGCCTCGCCCAGCAGCAACATCGCAGCCTGGATAGAACGCTGCCGGGTAACAGAATCTTCACCGACGAGGATGGCAACAATGTCTTGTGCCAACTTGGCAGCCTTAGCGGGATCGGCCGATTTGCTCGTCGTCATAGCTAAGATTTCATCCATGCGTTCGGGTGAATTCGTGGTCATGGGTTTGCCTTGAGTGAGCTAAGGTATTCAAACCCACCCGCAGACACCCTGTATCTGCCGCCAGAAACTACGAACACGCGTTTCGTCTGTATTAGCCTTCGGACGTTCTCCGAGGCGTTAGTGACCTTGACGTTTTGATCGAGCAACGCCTGATTGGCCGCCTTGGTCGTAAAGGCGCGCTCTTGATCTCGCCCCTGGATGAAGGCCGCAGCGACAAGCACCTTATCCACGTCCGTGATGTCCGACCGGAACTCGGTGTAGAACTCGCCGAACACCTCCGGCATCTGCGCACCGTTGGCAGCTGGCAGCGCCCGAGCCTTGGCAACACTACCGCCTTGCGAAACCGGCATGACAGTTGGAGGAACGGCTACAGGGCCTACTGGGTCCTTCACCTCCGGCCACAGCTTTTCCCACCATTCCGTCACAGCTTCGCTTGGCCCTTCGATCTCAAGCTCCCCGGTGCTCCTGTTGGCTCGAATCCTGATGCGTACATCGCTCATGACGAGATCTCCGCGCGTATTCCAGACCAGCCGGCAACGGACACCCGCCACCTATAGAATCAAGTATATGGCTACATTGATTTACGATCAATTATTATGTTATTAGTTTATTTTCAATTGCTTGTGAATTCATCTTTGCAGCGACCCTCAAGATATGGCACTGGAGGCAAGCATCGACCACAAGGCATCTCGACCGCCAAGAGCCGAGATCACACCGCCGACATTGAAGGCGGACTGTTATCAGCGAACATCAACAAATGCAACGCCGATGCGGTAACGACTGAACCGCTTGCCACACGAGAAACTTGTTTTCCTATAAATTGAGGATTACTAAGTGACTCCCCTACCTGGGAACTTTACCGCCTTGACCATCTCCGCGGCCTCATGGGCCTCACTCCAATGCGTCCATTGCTCATAACGAGATTTCCGCGCGTATTCCAGACCAGCCGGCACTAGACGCCGCGCACTGCCACCATCAACGCTCCTTGCCTGATAGTCACAATCAAATTATATGTTATCTATAGTATTTACTATGTATTTGTTTATAATACGTTTATTCAAGAAATATAACTTACGTAAAATTGATCTTGATGATACTAAAATCGATCATTGGGTTACTCATGCGGCGCTGTCGTAATCAGATCACCCGGCATGCGCTCAATGTTGGTACGCGTCCACGACATTTGAGACGATCACGTGGCGCCAAGCGGTCAAAGGAAGAAGAGCCAAATGACAAAGGCTTCGATATCACTGCCAAACGGCACGAAGGTCGAGATCGACGGAACCCCCGAAGAGGTTGCTCAGCTGCTGTCTCTGTACGGTCAAAACGGCTCGCCACCTTCACCAAGGCACCCGGACGCTCCCTCGCTCAGGAAGAAGAAGCCGCGCAAGCCTCGCAGGACGCCCGCGGCGACCGGAGGCGGGCCAGCCAAAGCCGACCCGAGCGGACTGACTAGCGCCGATTTGGCGCAGGTCGTCAACACGGTGAAGAGCTGCGACGAGGCAGAAGCCATTGAAAAGCGGATCTTGGACAAGACGAGCCAAGTAGATCGAACACTGCTGCCTCTCTATGTAGTTCATGACTACATGAGCAACAAGTTCGCGCTCACGTCAGGCGACATAAATAAGATCACGACTCAGCTTGGCATTCCCATTTCGACCGCCAACGCCTCAACAACCTTGTCAGGTACAGCATCCCGATACGTGATGGCAGATTCAGTCCGGCGCGCTGGCGTCCCTGTCAGGTACAAGATCTCACGGCGCGGGCAGCAGTACCTGAAGTCGGTCATAACGGGCCAAACACGTGAAGACAAGGAGTGAATTCGCGAAGGTCATCGCGAAAATTGACCTCACAGCGGCAAATCGTGCAGTCGCGTTCCTCTGGTTCTACCGGGAGTCGCAGCAGTTCGAAGAGCGCACGGCCAGCGAACTGGCCGCCGACATGCAGGAGGAAGGATTCTCCAAGCCCAACGTAACCCGCCTGCACGAGGATCTCCGGCGCAGCCCGTATACGGTGCGAGGCTTTCGTGAAGGCTCCTATCAGATCGCAGTTGCTCGGCTTGAGGAACTGCAGGATATGTATGGCTCCCTAGCCGCGGTCACGCAGGTCACGGTGGACGATACGATCCTGCCAGCCGCATGGTTCACCGGGACCCGCGCATACCTTGAGCGCATGGTGCACCAGATCAACGGCGCCTATCAGTTCGGCTTCTATGACGGATGTGCAGCTCTGTGCCGTCGGCTGATGGAGTCTCTCATCGTGGAAATCTATATCCACCAGGAACGCCAGCAAGACATCCAGAACAATGGCGCATTCTTGATGCTCAGAAGGCTGATTGCCAAAGTTCGCAGCGATCCCAAAGTCACGCTAGGTCGCAATACGCCGAAAACAATGGATGAGATTAAGTCGCTTGGGGATACTGCCGCTCACGATCGCACCTACATCACTGAGCAATTGGATCTAGATGACGTGAAGGCCCGATACCGTAGGATGATCAGAGAATTGATGACTCTTGCCGGGATCGCGACTACGCCATAGCGACCATCGAAGCATCAACCAGCTCGTCTGACCCGAACTCGAATCGGCACCGCAGGAACAGCCCAAATCCCCTCACCCCGACCCCATGTTCCTGCGGTCCCTTCGGCCTGTGCCGCTTGCAGTAAAGCGGCCATATTCAGGCCGTATTCCGCCCACGAGCTTCCGCCCTCGCCGGGCACAAGCTCGATTTTTCCACCGAGTAAGTCTCTGATGATGGCGCAGGCCTTCGTTGTCGTCTGCGGATTGCCTTCGAGGCCGAGCTCGATCTGCTGGCCGTAGTATTCGGCCGCTTTCGGCAAGACAGCGAGGATGCGTGCTGCACCCTTGCTCCAGCACGTCCGACCCAGGTCGTCTTCCTGCGGGACTGGCAAACGCTCAATGGCACGCCATCGGACGTGCCATTGAGCGCCTATACGATCATCCGACGTGCGCTACCCGCACGCCGTGCGGCTCACTGAAACTTATCCTTGTACAGCTCGATCCAGCGGTCCAGGTGCTGCAGCTCTTGCTGCGGCGTGGGCGAGAACAGCTTGTGCTTGGCCGGGTCCAGCTTCAGCGACGGATCCTTTGCCTGCACGTTCGACGCTGCGGGAATGTAGCCCGCATCGCTGAACAGCTGCTGGCCTTCGGCCGACAGCAGATAGTCGATCAGGAGCTTCGCGCCATTCGGATGCAGCGCACCCTTGAGCAGCGTCAAGCGCGGCATGGTCGCGACGATTGGCTCCAGCATGATTGACTTGATCGGTGCGCCCTGCGCCTTGCTGCGCGCCGCGTGATGATTGTAGGTGACGAGACCGATCGCGTATTCGCCTGCGATCACCTTGTCCATCACCACGCGCGCATTGGAAGGCACCGTCGTAATCTGCTGCGCAGCCAGCTTGTTCAAGTACGCCATGCCCTTGGTCTCGCCGAGCTGGTCGAGAATCGCGCCGATGAAGCCCGCTTGACCTGCGGTACCGATCTCACCTGCCCAGGCCATCTTGCCCTTCCACTTGGGGTTCAACAGATCCTCGAGCGTCTTCGGCTCTTCGTTCGGCTTCACCAGGTCGGTGTTCACCGAAGCGGTCAGAAAGAAGAGCGCCGGGGCGATCCACAGACCGTTCGGGTCCTTGTTCAATGTTCCCACGTTGCTCGCGTTCGCCGGCTTGAACGGCGCGGCGCGACCCGCCTTGATCACCTGGCTAGCCATCGATGGGCCATCGATGACATCGGCCTGGAGCTTGCCGATCTTGATCTCGTCGTTGATCTTGTCGAGCAGTTCGGTGTCGCTGCCACCGACGATCTCGACGCGCACGCCGGGGTATTTCTTCTCGAAGGCGCTGGCAGCCGGTTTCACGATCTGATTCTGCAGCAACCCGGTATACCAATAGACGACCCCTTCTTTCTTGGCCGCCTCATACAGCTGCGCCGGCGCCTGCGCGAAGGTGGCGCTCGCTCCCGCCATGGCGGTAAGTGACAAAGCGATGACGACGACGCGTCTCATCTGATCATGCATTTCTGATCTCTCCGGGAGTGTGTCTCATCTACCTAGATGAGTGGTCTGTCGGCGATTGGCCAGCGCCGTATGCTGGCGCGAACGGGGATGCCAAGGCCGAAGCCGATCCTCAAGGCGGAAGGCGCTGCCTTCAAGACAATTCCTTTATGAAAGGCATGCCGGGACAGCATGGGACGGCGATGGTATCGCTCGGTTCGGCGCTACCACATCGGACTTGCACATGGATGGATAGGAATCGCCGGAACGCCCAACTCCCCTCACCCCAACCAGGGTCCACCGAAAACTCCCGAGCTCCATTCACTTCCGCCTGAATCTCCTCTAACTCCGGACGGGACTATCGGGGCTCAGGTCGCCCCACGAAGGAGCAGCCCCCGATAAACGAGACGCCCGTTTTATGCCCCGCACCGCCAATGCGTAGAAAGAACCGCCATGACCGAAACAGCTCATGCATGACCCACTCAAGAAGCCAAGAAAGATTGAAAGCCGCTGTATAGGGATTTCCAGGATAGCCACGAATTGAGTTCGCCCGGGCTCTGCTTTAGTGTCGAGTGAGCATCGAATTCCACCTACGGCCGAGGTCAGGCATGAGCATTGTCAAACTGCACGTCAACGGCGCGACTCACGAGGTGGACGTAGACCCGTCGACCCCGCTTCTTTACGTGCTGCGAAACGACCTCGACCTGCACGGGCCTCGCTTCGGATGCGGACTCGGCCAGTGCAGCGTGTGCGCCGTCATCATGGATGGCGCGGCCGTGCGCTCCTGCATCACACCCGTAGCGGCCGTGCGGGGCGAGATCACGACGCTCGAAGGACTCGCGAAGAACGGGAAACTACATCCGTTGCAACAAGCATGGATCGACGAGCAGGCCGCGCAGTGTGGCTATTGCCAGAACGGCCAGATCATGACGGCCAAGGCGCTGCTCGACAGGAATCCGAACCCGAGCGACGCCGAAATCCGCGAAGCGATGGACGGCGCGCTGTGCCGATGCATGACCTACTACCGAGTCCAAGCGGCGATCCGTCGTGTGGCGCGCGGGACGAAGGCTGCGGGAGAAAGCAAATGAGCAATACCCTGCAGCTGCCGAAGGCAGTCGAGGACGCACTCCTCGGGCTCAATCCGGCCTCGCGCCGGAGCTTCCTCAAGGCTTCCGGCGCGCTGGTGATCAGCCTGAGCCTCGGCGCTCTGCCAGGCACTAACGCGCTCGCCGCGGGACCCGCAGCCACAGCCGGTCCCTATCCCGATCCCGATTTTCTGAAGCTCGACACGTGGATCGTGATCCATCCCGACAACACCGCAACGTTCTTCGTCGGCAAGACCGATGGCGGTCAGGGCACGGGCACGGCCTTCAGACAGATGATGTGCGACGAGCTGGACATCGCCTTCGACAAGACCAACCTCGTGATGGGCTGCACGGACATCACACCTGATCAGGGCGGTTCGGGAGGTTCCGACGGCGTCGAGCGCGACGGCCGGACGATGCGCCGGGTGGCCGCCGAAGCGCGGCGAGCCCTGCTGGAACTAGGTGGCCAGCACTTGGGAGCGCCGGTCGAAATGCTGGCCGTGGCCAACGCCACCATCACTCTGAAATCCAATCCTGCGATGAAGGTGACCTATGCTGAATTGATCGGCGGCAAGCGCTTCAACGTCGCGCTCACCGGACGTAACGTCGACGCCGCAGCCGGCAAGGCCGAAGTGAAGCCGGTCAGCGAGTTGCGCGTCGTGGGACAGTCACTGAAGCGCTACGACATTCCCGGCAAGGTGGACGGATCCTTGAAGTGGGCGGTGGACGTCAAGCTGCCCCGCATGGTCCATGCACGCAACGTCCGGCCGCCCTTCGCCGGAGCGACTCTGCAACGTATTGATGAATCGTCGGTGGCCGACGTGCCCGGCTTCATCCGCGTCGTCAACCGCGCCAACTATCTGGCGGTGATCTGCGAGCGCGAAGAGCAGGCCACCCGCGCCGCACGACAACTGAAGGTGGAATGGAAACGACCTGCAGCCGCGCCATTCCCGGCTTCCGGCGAGCTGTTTGACTACATGCGTCGTGCCACACCCACCTGGACGAGCGAACCACAGATTCAGGGCGATCCGGCAGCAGCACGCCTGGGCGCCAAGCATGTCGTCGAAGCCGAATACGAAGTGCCTTTTCAGGGACACACGGCCATCGGCCCGGCACACGCGCTGGCCGACCCTTCCGACGGGCAGATGACGATCTACTCCAACGACATGAAGTCCTACGGCCTGCGCAATGGCGTCGCAAAATTTCTCGACATGCCGAGGGAGAAAGTGCGCGTGGTCTATATGGACGGCCCGCAAGTGTACGGTCGTACCGCTGCAGACGATGCCGGTTTCGAAGCGGCGTTCCTGGCCAAGGAGCTCGGCCGCCCGGTCCGCGTACAGTGGATGCGTGACGAAGAAACCGCCTGGGATACCAAGGGTCCGGCCTACGTCTTCAAGCTGCGTGGCGCGCTCGATGATCAAGGTAAGGTGGCGGCACTCGAGTACGACGCGTGTGCAGTGGACCACAATCATCTCGGATACAACGAACCCGACACGGTGCTGATCGCGCAGCTCATGGGCCGGCGCCCCGAGCGCCCGGCCACGGGCAGCGCTGAAGCGCCGTCGGTGATGTACGCCATTCCGAATCGGCGCACGACGACCCGTATCGTCGGGCTGCCGATGATCTGGGAGACACCGCTACGGACCGGCAATCTTCGCGATCCCAATGGACCGCAGGTGACTTTCGCCTTCGAGTCCTTCATCGACGAACTGGCCGCGGCGGCCCAGGCCGATCCGGTACAGTTCCGCATCGATATGCTGTCGCAGGCCAAAGAGGATGACGTGTTCCGGAAGGCACGCTCGCTGGCCGTGGTGCAGGCGGCTGCGAAGACTTATGGATGGGACGCGCGCCCGTCACCCAGATCACGCACGGCAGCAGCGCGTGGCAAGGTGCTCTCGGGACGAGGCATCGCTTACACCTACCGCAGCAACACCGTTGTCGCCACCATCGCCGAGGTCGAGGTGAATCGTGAGACCGGGCGCGTCTGGGTCAAGCGCCTGGTGTGCGCCCACGACTGCGGCCTCGCGATCAATCCCGAAGGCCTGCGCCACACCGTCGAGTGCGGCATGTTGCACGCGCTGAGTCGTGCGCTCTACGAAGAGGTCCAGTTCGATAACGAGAAAGTGACCAGTGTCGACTGGGCTTCACACCCCAGCCTGCGGCATTCGGACACACCTGCGACCATCGACGTCGTGCTGGTCAATGGCGATCCTAATCCAGGCCGTTCTGACCTGCCCTCCTACGGCGCTGGCGAATGCAGCCACAAACCCGTGATCGCCGCCGTTGCCAACGCGATCTACGATGCCACGGGGGTTCGCTTGCGCCGACCGCCATTTCGCAGCGAACGGGTGCTGGCGGCGCTGACGGCGAACACGTAGATCGCAGAATCGAACCGCGCAGTATCCAAGGACTCGGTCGTCATGCCGCTTCTCGATAGTAGAAGTTGAGCATTCCGCCGAGTCTCTCCGGCACGCGACTCGGCCATCTAAGCGGATGGAGCCATCAGAGCACCAGAAGCCCCAGCAAGTACGGCGCGCCGGTGCAGGTTAAACCTCCTCAACCTGATCGAGATATTCGCCGTAGCCCTCGCTCTCCATGTCGTCGCGATGAATGAACCGGAGCGACGCGGAATTGATGCAGTAGCGCAGCCCACCACGATCAGTCGGCCCATCCGGAAAGACGTGGCCGAGGTGGCTGTCACCGTAGGTCGATCTGACCTCGGTCCTGATCATTCCGTGGGAGGTGTCCCGCAACTCGTTGATGTTTGCGGAAACGATGGGCTTGGTGAAACTGGGCCACCCGCAGCCCGACTCAAACTTGTCGGACGACGCAAAGAGAGGCTCGCCTGAGACGATGTCCACGTAAATACCAGGCTCCTTGTGATCGTTGTATTCCCCGGTGAACGGGCGTTCGGTGCCTGCCTCCTGGGTGACACGGCGCTGTTCCGCCGTCAGGCGATCGATCGCCTCCTGCGACTTTCGATACTGCATGATGAGCCTCCAATACTTTGTTTGAGCGCCGAGCGCTCGAGCATCCTCGACGCCCAAGCACCATTCGCGATACTAGAAGGTAGGCGGCGTGGGATTGGGCAATCCCCGAGTTCTCACGGACAAACGCGGATGATCGTCTTGCCCTTGCGTCGCTCGGTCGGGTTGAAGGCGGCAACGGCATCGTCGAGGGTCGAGATGTTGCCGATGTTCGTCCGCAGTCGTCCGTCCCGCACCCGCTGGACGATCTTACTCAGTTGGGCACGATCGGACTCGACAACGAAGTCGACCGCGAGGCCGTCGGGCCGCGCCTCGGGCGGCCCGACGATGGACACCAATATTCCGCCGGCTCGAATCAGGCCTGCGGACCGCTTCCCGATGTCGCCGCCGATGACATCAAATACCAGATCGACTGCACCGACGTCCTCGAGAACGTCGTTCTCGAGGTCGACGAACTCCTGCGCGCCGAAGTCGAGCGTCGTCTGACGGTCGGCAGCGCGACCGGTGCCGATGACGTAGGCGCCGGCCTCTCGTGCGAGTTGCGTCACCATCGAACCGACGGCGCCGGCCGCGCCGTGCACGAGGACGCTCTGCCCCGCCTGAAGGCGGCCGTGCTCGAACAGCCCCTGCCACGCCGTCAGGCCCGAGATCGGCAGGCTTGCTCCCGTGGTGAAGTCGACGTCGCCGGGCAGTGGCGCGAGGTTGCGTGCCTCGACGGCCACATACTCCGTCAAGGTGCCGTCGCGATACCAGTCCGTGAGGCCGAACACCCGCTGTCCTACCGACAACCCCGTCGTTCCATAGCCAAGGGCAGTCACCACTCCGGCCAGTTCGTGCCCGGGAATCGACGGTGTTCGGTCGCGGTCGCGCCGATCGACCCAGGTCGAGGGCCACGCCAACTCAGTCGGGACGAATCCCGACGCATGAACCTGAACCAAGACATCGTTTATCGCTGCCTGCGGCTCGGGCCGCCCCACCAGCTTCATCCCGGCCGTTCCCGCAGCCTGGCCCGTCACAACGATCGCCTTCATAAGAAGGATCTCCTCGGCCACCTGTGTCGCGCTGCCGCCTCTCGATCATTGGCGATAATGTACCGCCGGAGCCGATCCGCGCGGCTGGCAGGACATCGTCAGGCGAGTCTTCAGTGTGCACGTGCTTGCCGTCAGGTTGGTTGACTGCGATGCAGCGGTGATAAGCATGTTGTGGCTTGGACGTCAGTTGCAAGCGTGACAAGCCCTGCGCTCAGCCGTCGGCAATCTTTTTACGCCGTCGTGAAGGGTCCTGACACTTCGTATGTGACGCCATCACCTGAACGGCCGCCCGCCCCGCGCTGGGAGCTGAAGTACAGGCGTGTTCCGGACGGATCGAAAGCAGGCCCAGTCACTTCCGACTGGCGATGCCCCTCGACCTGCACGATCGGCGTGAGATCGTTTCCCGAGAGCGCGACGATTTGCATGTCTCCGCCATCTTCGGCAACGAGCACGTCGCCGGCCGCCGTCGTAGTAACGTTGTCCACGCCAAAAAGAACAGGATCGGCGACTCGAGCTGCGTCGTACAGAATCCGTAGACTCTGCTTGGCGATGTCGAATGCCCAGACACGGTTGTCATGCTTGGTAGTGAAGAACACAGTCCCGCGCGCATACCAACATCCCTCTCCGCCACGGAAGGCGGTCGTCCGCGGAACCTGCAGGCGTGTAGGTACGCTTCTGCCGGATGCATCCTCGATGACATGCCACTGGACACGTCCTCCGGGAACTCCGTCCCATTCGGCCGCCTCGAGTTTGCCGCTCGACAGATCGGGAGCGCCGGTCCGCGCATCACGGCGATCGGCACTGAAGCGATACCAGCGCCCGTCCGGAAGATCCTCGGTGAGATAGGCCTGCATCGTAGTCGGATCGATCGCGACGGCCTCGTGCGTGAATGCACCGAGTGCCGGCCAGGATCGAGCCGGCACTTTGCCCAGCGGATCGCATTCCCACACCAGGCCCTCAGGATGCTCCTCACAGGAGAGCCAAGTCCCCCATGGAGTCGGACCGCCCGCACAATTCACATTCGTGTTCCCGAGGATGCGATAGGCGTCTATGAGCTCACCACTCGCATCGAACCGCAGCGCACTCGCACCACCGGCATTGCCGGCGAGCTCTGCGTTCGACGCATAAATCCAGCCGCCATCGTTGACCGCAAACGTGGCACCGCCATCTGGTGCTCCGTGCCAGATGAAATCACGATCTGCGACGGGCCGCTTGCCGGACCGCGCAACGATGCGTGACCGGAATCCCGGTGGCAGGCGCAGACCATTGGCATCGGGCGAACCCAGCGGTCCGAACTTGGCCAGACGCGAAGACCGCTCCGCTGTCTTCGGCAGCGCAGCCCATGATGGCAGGAGGGGGATGCAGACGGTCACGCCGGCCGCAGCCAGGCTGCGCGCCAGCAACTGACGCCGGCTGATGGATTGACGCGGAATTTCGAAACTCATCTGGCTAATGATACGTGCCAAATGTTACGCACGAATCAAATGACGATCATCGCGGTTGGCTGATTTGCGATGACTATCTCTTATGCAGCCTCTTTTATAGATGCTACAGGCCCAGCGCCGCCGCAACCCGCTCCCAGGGAACGAACTTGAAGTTCTGTCGCTCCACCGGCGTGATATTGCGGCCATCCTGCACCACCAGCGCGCCGTGCGGGAAGAGCCTGCCCAGCGGTGTGGAGGTCACTTCCAGGCCATCGGTTTCCGAAGCGCCGTCGATACCCAGCTCGTCGTTCGCGACGATGGAAAAGAATCCGACGAAGGCGTTATCGCCCTCACGGCGGTAGACGGCGTAGTTGTCGGCGCCCTGGTTCGATACGACCAGGTATCCGGAACCCTCCTTGCCACGGAAGATGCCGACACCCTCGACATCCGCCTTCAGGCGACCGGTTTCAGCGGCGGAATCCAGCTGTCGGCGCTCCGTGGCGCCGTCCGGTTCCGCCGAGTAGCGCCACAGGCCGACGTCCTCCTCCGCGATGTACAACGCGCCGGTCTCATCATCGGCTACGCAGCCTTCCGCCTGCGAGCCGACAGTGAACTCGCGCACCAGCTTGCCAGTAAGCTTCGCGCCGCTGGCTTCGATCTCCCACTGGCGGAACTCGCCGGCATCCGGATTGTTGATGAATACATAGAGCTTGCCGCTCTTCGCGCTGTGATACATGCACAGGCCATAGGGGTCGCGCATGCCGGTGGGAACCGGCGCCGCGGCTACGTCGGTCAGACGCCGTGTAGCCGGGTCGACTTCGTAGAGCGTGAGCGTCCGGTCATCGCGGTTCGAACCCGCGACGATGTCCCAGCGCTTGCCACCAAGCAGTACGCCCTGACGCACGTCGACATTGTTGGTGCGACCGACAGCAAGTACCTGCAGGCGCTTGCCGGTCAGGTCGTAGACTTCGATGCCCCGCTTCTTCTGCGCACCGATCACGAGGCTACGCTCCGGGTCGGTCGGATGCACCCAGATGGCAGGATCGTCGGCAGCGTCGCCATAGTCCTCGACCGGCTCCGTCTCTACCACGGGCTCCACGGTGCGCACGGCGAGCGCCTCCACCGCGCGCGGGTCGCGGGCCGCATCGACCGGCAGCTGCAGCGCAGTGGCGATGGCATCCCAGCGCAGCACGCGGAACGCAGCGGCACCTCCCTCGTCCGGCACCAGCACGGCGCCGGCCTCGCGCGGCGCCGGGGCGAAACCAGCCCACAGGGATTCGAATTTCGGACCTTCGACACTCGCCAGCGCGAACTGGCCGACGTGCGTGCCTTCCGGCAGTCTGTAGACATGCACGGCCGCGGCATCCTCGTCAGCGGCCAGCAGGTAAGTCGCCGTCGCGCCGTGGCGCAGCGCGAGACCCTTCACTTCCTCGCCCAAATGCCCGCGCGGCGCGGTCAGATCCAGCAATTCGCGGGCCGCGAGGTCGGCCTCGGGCTCGGCGGCAATGCGCCAGATGCCGACCGTCTCGTCAGCTACGTAGACCACCTGCTCCGCGTCATCGGCGGCGCAGTCACCAGCGCCGGCACCGACCGCAATACTGCGCACCAGGCGCCCGCGCACCGCGCCACCCTGAGAAGACAGTTCCCACTGCTGCAGCTGGCCAGGATCCGTGGCGGCGAACGCATAGGACTTGCCGGTCACCGGACTGCGGTAAAGGCACAGTCCCGTCAGCTCCGCCTGCAGTGGTAGCGGCGCGGCAGTCAGTTGCCGCAATTCGAGAGTTTCCGAATCGACGGAGAAGGCTCGCAGCGCGGCGGCACCACGGTCGTGCACCACGATCAGAGGCACCTGGCCCGAACCGGTATCGAAACCGTATGACAGCGCGATGGCATCGGCCACGACGCCCGCGAAGCCATCGCGTGGTTGCCCACCCAGCGTGGTGAGGGTTACGCCAGCGTTGCCTGACGCGCCCACGACCAGACTGCGGGCCAGGTCAGTGGGATGCAACCACAGCACTACCCCGAAGGGCGTGCCGTGGGCCGCTACCGGTAGATCCTGATTCACCGCGATGGGGGACGGCACCGGCGTCTCGGGTTCGCTGGCATCCGTCACCGGCGCCGTGCTGCAACCGGCCAGCAGGGCCACGGCGAGCGGCGCGATCAGGCGATTCACGTTCGCATTCATATCCAAGCCATTATCAATAGAAGAAGGAGGCTCGCGCCGGCTTCTTCTCAGCCCGAGAGACTTTCAGCGAGATCAGAAGGCCCAGCGCGCGACCATCTGGTAGGCCGGACCGGCCTGCTCGGTTTCAATCTCGTACTCGTCGTAGTCGCGGGCGATCTGGTCGTCCATGTTGCTGAATTTATGGAAGAGCTCGTCCTTCGAGGCATCCAGCAGGTTGTTGGCGGAAAGGCGTACGGAGAAGTTGTCGCCGAAGCGCTTTTCGACGAACAGGTCCAGTTCGTCGCCATACCTGATCGTCACTTCCTCGGATAGCACACGGCTGAACGCGTCGCCCTGCTTGCGGTAGGTTGCGCCGAAGGACACGCCCCAAAGCGGCAGGTCATGGATGAAGCCGATGTTGTAGACGCTCTTGGCCTGGTCGTTGAAGCGGCGTTCGCCGAGGAAATCCGCGACTTCGGATTTCACCCAGGAATAGTTCAGGAACACGCCGGTGTTCGGCATGCCCAGCACCGTCAGCGGGGTCGAAAGGTCGAGCTCGACGCCATACAACTTGCCGGTGCCGACGTTTTCCGAGGTGAACAGCCAGGTCTGCGGTGCGAATTCGCCGCCAGCGGCAGCCACTGCGGTCCGCAACGCCGCATCGGCAGCCGCCTGCGCCTGCGCCTTGGTGGCGCCCGGATTTTCATCCAGGTAGTCATCCATGAAGTCATCGGCGAAATCCTCATTGTCCAACTCATCATCGCCGATGCTCGCCAGTGCATCCTGGCCGGCGATGCCGGTGTTGGTCAGCTCGATCAGGTCCTTGATCCTGCGGTAGAAGAGATTGACGCCGACCACGCCCTGCCGTCCGAGCCGACGCTCATACCCGAGGTCGGCGCCGTTGGAGGTTTCCTGCTGCAGCTGCGGGTTGCCGATGTAGTCGTTGTCGCCGAATTCGCCGTCCAACAGCGCCGGGATCAGCTCGTTGAAATTCGGGCGCTTGACGCTGCGAGCCAGCGACAGGCTGATACGATCGACCTCGGTCAGGTCCCACTTGAAGTGAACCGACGGCAGCAGCTTGTCGTAATCCGTGCTCGCCGCGCCTTCGACGTTGCCGTCCTCGACGTAGCGAATGTCCGAATCGGTGGTCTCGTAGCGCAGGCCCAACTCCCAGTTCAACTTGCCGGTCTCGCCAGAGAACTGCGTGTACGGGTCGAGGCGCTTTTCCTTGATCACGCTGGTGATGACGCTATCCGGCGCATATACCACCGGGTCGCCTTCGTCTTCGGCTTCCCACGCCAGGTTCGTGTAAGTGATATCGCGCTTCTTCTGGCGGTAGTCCACGCCGAACTCCACCCGGACGGCCTCGCCGAGCGGGCGCTTGTGCGCAAGCTTGAAGCCGGTCTCGGCGTCGTTGGCGTCGACAGCTTCGGCCTCGGCCTCGGAACTATCCCATTCGGCACCGTCAACGCTCCAGACCTGATTCCAGTTGACCGCGTCGCTGACGTAGGAGTGTGACTCTTCGGTCGAGGCACTGTCGTCCTCGAAACGGGCATGGTCGAGGCTGATCTGCGTGGTGCCGCCAACCATGTCGAACTGGTACTCAGCGCCGAATCCCCAGTTCTTCTGGTCGATGGGGTTCAGACCGGGCACTCGGGAGTCGATGGTTTCGCCGTCGTCCAGTTCTTCCTCGAACGACACCTCGGTCACGTCGCGGTCGGTCTTGACGAAGAAGCCGTCGAGACTGAGGCGGCCGGTTTCGCCCACGCCGACGGTGTAGGAGAGGTTGGCCGAATAGTCGCGGCCGTCCTTCACTTCGGTCTGGTCTTCCCAGCTGACCCGCTCATCCATCGACGGGTCCGTGAAGCGATCGGAACGCTTTTCCTTGGCGCGATAGCGGTCCTGGACATTGATGCCGGCGAGGATGCGGCCGCCGGCGAAGTCGCCGCTGGTCACCGCGCCAAAGGCCGGGTTCGATTCGCCGTCGTACCAGCGGTTCAGGCCGGTGCGGACGTAAGTGCCATCGAACGAGTAGGAGTCGCGCAGGATGATGTTGATCGCGCCGGCGACGGCGTCGCCGCTGCGGTTGGCGCTGTTGCTGCGAAGGATTTCGACGCGATCGACCATTTCGGCCGGAATGCGGTCCACCCAGAACGAGCGGTCGTCACCGGCGCCCGGCACCTTCTTGCCGTTGATGAGCACCTGCGTATAGCCACCGCCCAGTCCGCGCAGCTGCGGACCGTCGTACTCCATGATGTCCGAGCCGACGAAGCCGACGCCGGGCACGCGCTTCAGCATGTCGCCGACAGTGTTCGGCTCGAATTTCTGGAAGTACTCCAGGTCATAGCTCAGCACCGGTGCGATATCGACCGTGCGGTCGCGGTAATGGGTGGCGTAGACCACCACTTCCTTCACTTCCTCCAACGTGCCCTCGTCGGCCTCCTGGGCCATCACCGCACCCTGCGAGAGCGCCGCCGCAACAGCCGACGAGACCAGCCAGCTCGCACGACGGGCCTGATTCTTCAACATGCCGATCCCCATAAGTAAGAATGCTTAAGGGGCGGCAATGTGACGCGGGTGCGTGACAGTTCGTTCTCATGAGAATGACAATCACATGACGGGCTTTCGTGAGGCCCCTCCACTCTCACAAACGGCGTTTTGTAGTGAGACCTGCGTGAATGGCATGTGATCTCGGTGGATGAGCGCAGGAGAACGAGACGAGCGAGCGCGCATTTGCTCAACCACACGTGAGCCGTGGCCGCACGACTGCCTCCGCGATCTAGAAGATGGTGTCGCGATCGTGCAGTAGATACTGCGTACCGCTCGTCGTATCCCAGCGCCTCTCGCAGCTGCTGCCAGAGCAGCCATCGGCCTTACGCCCCTCCTTGCCAGACCTGGGTACGTGTTCGCCAGACTCCTGGCGGCTTCGATCGCTCGCAGGATATTCGCCAATCTTCAGCCGGTACTTGCCGTCCTCTTCTGATGCCCGCGATTCGCCACGCCTCCTTCGCCCACGACGCGAATGCGCATCGACGGCGGCTGTCCGGCCTGCGTCATACGCGAGACGCCCTGCGGGGTGCATTTGCAGCCCTTGGGAAAAGGGCCGAGAATTACCAGGTCCATTGGAGGGACCTACCATTAAAACATCAGGAACGAAGCCACATTCAATGAAGCGCAGCAACAGCAGAGCGACCGGCCGACGTTCCGGGGTGGCGCCCCGCAACGTTCGTTCCCCAAAACTCGCCCACCTCATCGCCGAGCAACTGCGAGCGGATATCGCAAACGGCAAGATCGCGCCGGGCGATACATTGCCGTCGGAAGCAGAATTGCTCGTTCAGTTTGGAATTTCACGACCGACGCTACGAGAGGCGTTGCGCGTGCTGGAGGCGGAGACACTCATCCAGTTGGGCAGAGGTAGCCGCTCGGGCGCACAGGTGCTCGGGCCTTCAGTGAAGGCGATCGCGCAACGCAGTGCGTTGTACCTCACGGTTGAGGCCACAACCATGGGCGAGCTCCACCAGGTGCGCTCGCTTCTGGAGCCGTCGATCGCAGCGCTGCTGGCGCGGCGGCAAAAGCGGGACTTCGTCCGGGTCCTGGAAAAATGTGTCGAGCGACAGTCGGCCGCGCTGGCCTCAGCTGACTACAGCGCCGTGCTGGACAGCATCAACGAATATCACGACCTGCTGATCGGCTTGTCCGAGAACAAGGCACTCCACCTGTTCGCCGGCATCCTCCAAGAGATCTCCGGCCGCCTGCAACCGCACATCCTGTTGGTAGCGGACCGCCGCAGCCAGCGCCTGGCGTTCGACAGGAGTTGCGCAACGGCGGTCGATGCCTATCGCGAATTCACGCGGCTGATCGCGGCCGGCAAGTCTGCAGAGGTAGAGAAGAAATGGCGCAGTCACATGGATCGTGTCGCACAGTACCTGACCGAATCAGGTATCGCGAAGGTGCGCGTGAGCGTGCTTTCCTAGAAAGGGCCGCTGCCGCTATCGCAGGTCTCGCAGCAGCGGGCCCAAGGGGGGATCACTTCTTCATCCAAGCGGTACACCAGCCATTGCCGTTCACGGCCTTGTTCCCGAAGAGTTCACACGGAGCTTTGGCCGCGTCCGCCGCACCTTTGTAGTAGCGGCAGTTGTGACAGAACGCGCTCGCGTCCGGGCGCTCCGCCCTGGAAGCATCGGCGACATACTTGAGCCCCTTCGCCGTCGGATCGTCCTCGGAGACCTCCGGTGCATCGGCAGCACGCCCCATGGAAGGCAGCACCCCTGCAAGCAGCACGCCAGCGGCTCCTCCGAATGAACGGCGCAGCACGCTGCGTCTGAATGTGGAAAACGACTTGCTCACCGGTGCCTCCGTCTGATCAGAAATTGAACTCGAGCGCCAGGGTGTACGAATTGCCGCCGCTGACCCGGAATTGCCGCTCGTCCTTGAACACGATGTTGCTGTCCGCCTTCGGGTCGTAGACCAGGCGGAAATTGAAGTTCATCGCTGGGTAGAACAGCAGCGCAACGGTCAAGTTGTCATCGCTGATCGTATCGCGCTTCAGCCCGCCCGCGGTGGTGTACGCGTAATCGAGGTTCTTGTTGTAGACGATCTCCGCGCCATACGTACGGTTGTAGAAATACCGGACCTCGGCGCCGGCCAAAGTCCGCTCGGCCTTGGCGCCGCTGACGAAATCCTGCTTGATGTGCGAGATACCGGCATCCGCGTACCAGCTGTGCGGGCCACGATCGGCCACCGTACTCGATACGGACAGGCGCCAGGAAAAGAAGTCGTCCGCTTCCTCGATCGGCGCATTGACGATCGGCGCACCGCCCGGCGTATTGCTGGTTCGGAAGTTCACATCGCTGATGCCTGCCGGACAGGCCCCGGTGCACAGCCCACTGCGACTGAACGGCGACATGATCGACGGCATGTCGTTGCCGAAGTAGAAATCGGCAAGCAGCCACACATCGTTCCGCTGCTGATTGAACAGGTTGTAGCCCAACGCGACGTACTTGTTCCAGCCGTTCGACCAGTTGTTGTTGTGCGCGCCGGTCACGGCCGCCGCCTGCGCCCAGACCCGGCCCCATAAGAAACTGTTGAAGCTGAAATTGGTGATCTCGAATGCATTGCCCGTACCGCCTTGACCGGTGGACCACGGGTTGCCGCCGCGACCGAAGTTGAACTGCGCGTTGACGTACGGGTGCTCGTTGCCGATCGAGAAACCCCAGAACGAGCGTGGTCCGAAGAACCCTTCCGGATCGAAGTCCCACGAGGCCGTCAGCCGGTACTCATCGTACGCAAAGAAGTTGAGGCCGGTGGACAGGACCCCCTCCGCATCGATCCGCTTGAGCGAGTTGTTGCCGAGATAGCCCACCTCCATCCACAGGCCGAGCCAATCGGTGATGGCGCCGGTGAAGAACATCGCGAGACGATTGGTTGCCTGCGACATGTGGTCCCGACTCCGTCCGCTGGCATCCTCGCCACCGGTGTAGACCGTCGACAAGAAACGCATCGACCAGAAGTCGGTCCAGTTCAGCGCCAGGTAGTTGCCGCCAAACTGCTCGTCCTTCGGGTTCTCGGCGGGCGTGCTGTCGTCCTGATCTTCGACGCCCTGGCCCGGTGCCCGAAGACGCTCGCGGACATACGGCCGGGTGTAGCCGCGCGCCGCAAACAGCATGCCGGTCTGGGTGAAGCGTGGAGTCGGATAGGTGCCGATGTGACACGAGTTGCAGTTCATGCCGGTCTGCCGGCTGAAGGCGGGAACCGCCCCGGCGTCGTTGGGCAGGACCAGCCACAATGCGAACAGCAGTGCCAGTGCGGTTGTGTAGCGTCTCATCGTTATTCCCCCAGAATCTTCCGTAACTGAGAACGAGCCCCGGGCGCGCCGTGCAGCAGAAGCACTGTGCGCTACTGCTGCAGCGGCCCTTTGAGATACGCGATCAGAGCCTCGACGTCGGGCACCGCCTCAGCGCCAAACGACGGCATGTTTGGGTAGTGGCTGTTGTAGACCCGCGCTTTGCCGCTACGGCCACGGCGGATGATCTGTGCGATCACCTGTGCCGGCGCGTTCACCACCAGCGCATTGCCTTTCAGTGGCGGGCCGAGAGATGGAGCGACGCTGTCGGTTCCCTCGCCGTGGACTCCGTGGCAGCTGGAGCAACGCATCTGGTAATAGCCGGCCGCATCGATGTCCGCATACGCGGAGCTGCAGAAGACAAACGATGCTGCGACCAGCAGCCCGGCTACAGAGTGCTTTCGTGTTTCCATTGCATCCCCACTCGCAGGCCGTGAAACCGTTGATTAATTAATCATTAAACTTAGTTAACCTAGTTAATTTGGACCTGACAAGTCAGTAACGCTGACACAACACTGCGGATCGTGCTTACTCAGCCGCGACAAACCGCAGCGATGTCGGCGCCCAGCCGTTGCTCGAAATGGTGGCTAGCGTCCGGCGACGATGGTGATCTGCACCAGCGCATCGCCTGGCAGATGCGCGACCTCGACGACGGTTCGCGCAGGAAGCGCACTGCGAAAGTGGCTCGTGTAAGCGGCGTCCATCGCCTGCATATCATTGATGTTGACGAGTTGGACGGTGACGTGAACAACGTTCGCCATCGTCAGATGATGGCTATCCAGGATTGCTCCGATCTTCTCCATGACCGAGTGCGTCTGCCGGGCGATATCGCCGCCATTGGCGGCCGCCTGGCCGGAAAGAAACAGCAGATCGCCATAGCGCGTGGCTTGCGCTTCGACGCCTGACGCGACAGGTGCCGGCGCGGTCACCGCACTCGCCTGCTTTGGCGCTTCAGCCGCTTGCGTCGCAGGCTTTGCAGCGGCCGCCGGTGCAGACTGTTCTTTCGTTGCAGGTTCACTGCCGGGTGGATTGCCCGGCCCCTGCGGCCACCACGGCACGCCGGACCGATTCGGTGTGTTCTCGCAGCCGCCAGCCGTTACCAGAGCCAGCACGAGCAGTACGCGGGCCACATGAGAGAATGTCATGAGCAGCATCTCCGCTAGACTATTTACAGTGCGCAAAGATATCCGCTCGCGACAGGCTCAGGCAATCAACAACGATCCGTAGTTCTCGTCGGCAGAAACGCCAGACATGTACTGGTCAGGTCACTTGTCGTGGCAGAGAGAGAGTCAATCGATGGTCGTACGGCCGAGTGAGAAACGGCCTTTGCTGTCACTACTCGTAGCCGAGTTCGAAACCCTCTTCGCCTCTCCGAAGCGAGAGATCGCCAGGCCCGCGATGATGGCCGCCAACCCTGCTGCGTGATAACCATGCAACTGCTCGCCCAGGAAGACGACGGACATGAACGCACCGTAGACCGGTAGCAGATGAATGAAGAGACCCGCCTTGGCCGCACCGACCCGGGCCACTCCCATCATGTACAGCAGGTTCGCCAGCACGGACGCCACGATGCCGACATACAGGATTGCGCCAAGCGCCGGATAGCCCCAGCTGACTGGAGCACCGTTGAGCAGCTCCCATACCGAGAACGGCAGCAGCACAACCGCGGCCACGAACAACTGCACGGCAAGCAGACCCAGCCGATCCATATCTGCTGGCAGCAATTTCAACCACAAGGAGAACAACGCGAACGAAGCCATCGCGGCGAGCACGAGCAGGTCGCCGCCGGAAAACTCCAGAGTCCGCAGCGATCGGATATCGCCATGGAGCATGATGATGAGCACACCCACGCACGATACCAGCAGACCGATAACCTGGCTGATCACGAGACGGTGACCGAACAGGACTGCCCCAAACAGGATGATCAACACCGGGATCGTGGAGTTCATCAGCTGCGCATTCGAAGCACTGGTGTGATGCAGCCCGACATACACCAGCAGGCTGAATGCTGCCAAGCCGCTGATCCCAGTCGCCGTTACCGTCCAGCGATGCTGCCAGTACCTGCTGGCATCCTTCCGCACGATCGGCCACGCAATGGGCAAGAGGCAAACAAAGGCAACCAGGTGGCGCAGAAACGCCAGCGTCAGGGGCGGGACATCGTCGCGGACTGCGCGACCTACCACGAAATTGCCCGCCCAGAGCAGCGGCGGAACCGCCAGCACCAGCGACGCAGGCAGCAGCCCGATCAATCCTTTACCAACTCGCATTCAACGACTTCACTCTCTATGAACTGCCATTCTGGAATGGCGCATTCGGCACGACAATTCAAGCCACCGTAAAAGACCCTTGCTTTCAACTCAACAATCAGCGCAAGGCGCAGCGGTAAGTCTGCATCAGACTGCGCATTCATGTCGGGCAGCTATGTGTTCATGCGTCGGAGTTCATCACGGCATCGCTGATCACCGCCGTGAGGGCTTGATGATGATCACCCAATAAAAAAGCGGGGACCGGATTCCCGGTCCCCGCTTCGTTCCATCGCCAGAAACCCGCGTTAGAAGGTCGCGCGGTAGCCCAGAGTGAACCGCCGGCCGATACGGTCATAGCTCACGTTCGACTGTCCCTGGTAATAACCGGCGCCGAAGCTGCCAGCGATCATCGGCGGATCCTCGTCGGTCAGGTTGTCGATCACCCCGTAGATCTCACCCCAACGGCCCAGGCTGTAGTTCACATTGAGCTTGAACACCTGGTAGCCATCGATCTGGTTGCGGTTGATCGTCGTAAAGCCTGCACCGCCGGGAACGTCGGGCGGGCAATCGACCTGACAGGCAAACAGGCCGCGGGCGTAAGTGCCCGAACTGATGCCTTGCATCGAAAGCGTCACTGTCACCGGCTCCAGCGCGTAAGTCAGCGAAGTGAGGTAACGATACTTCGGCGCCGTCGTGCCGGAGTTGATACCCGATACGCCGCCCGTGCTGATGACACCCAGACCGTTCAGCTCACCGTTGACCGGATCCTGGGTCTTCAAATCCGTGATGTAGGACATCATGCCGTACCACCGCAAGTCGCCCTTCGGCAGGGGGATGGAGTAGTTGGCATTGAAGTCGATGCCCGTCTCCGTCACGCCGGCCAGGTTGACGGGCGCGCCGGTGATCAGGGACACCTGGTTGAAGACACCATTCGCCGTCGCCGGCCCCTCGCGCTCGATCATGTCGCAGAACGGGTTGCCAGACAGCGAGCCCGTGTCTTTGTAGTGGTTGAAGCACTGATTCAGGATGGTGCCGGTGCCGAACGACGAAATGGCATCCTTGATCGTGATGTCGTAGTAGTCCACCGAGAGATTGAGCCTCGGAATGAAGTGCGGCTGGAACACCACGCCAATACCCGTGGTGTATCCCCGCTCCGGCTTCAGCGCCGTGCTGCCAGGCGTGGTCGACTTCAGCAGATACGAGGCGCCCGTCGGAAGCCCGTCAGCACCCAACGGCCCGTCGAACGGATCATTGGTGTTGCCGGTGCCCACGACGCCGGGATTGAACATCTCACCCAGATTCGGCGCGCGAATATCGAGCGAACGCGTCCAACGGAAGCGAACGTCCGACACCGGCGTCCAGCTGGCACCCACCTTCCAGGTGGTGACATCGCCGGAAACGCTGTAACTGGTCTGGCGAACGCCCGCGTTGAGATCGAAGGCTTCCGCGAATGGCACATCCTTCAACAGCGGCACGATGGTTTCGAGGTAACCTTCTGTCACGTTGTACGAGCCGTCGGTGGCCTTGTAGTTGCCGGCGAAGAAGGCGCTGGCCTGGTCGAGATCGCTGACCTTGCCGTCTACCCATTGCTTGCGGTACTCCACGCCGAATGCCGTGGACACGGGGCCTGCCCAGGTGGAGAACGGCTCACCGCTCATGTTCACAGCCGCCTGCCACTGCCGGACCGTCATGTTCGACCAGCCGGTGGAGGAGACATAGTCGATGGCCTGCTGGCTGTTGACGCCCAGACCCATCGGGTTGTAGGGCACGCAGCCTTCCTGCGGCGGGGCAACGCCTCTGGCGATGTTGTCTGCCGTTACTTGGGCGAAGTAGGCTGGATCGCAAACGATCTCGCCAGTCACACCGTCACGGATGGCACGCGTTGCAACGCGCCAGTTCGCGGTGATCTCGTCTCCCGGCGTCTTGGAGATGATGTTCGTTTGATCGTAGCCGGCGTGAGCGTCCCATTTCCAGTTGGTGCCGAACAGATCAAAGCTGCTGTCGATTCCGACCATGGCGCGCCGGGTTTCGCGGTCGTTGATGCCCTGCAAAGGCAACATGTCGCCATTGAAGGTTCCAACCGTGAAGGATGCCACGTCGTTGGCATCCATCTGCGCCTGCAGGTCCGCCGGAATGAACGGATTGCCCGACATGACCGTGGCGCCGGTGCCACCGTTGTTGAGGTTCGGCACCACCCAACGATTGTGCGAATGGGTGGTGGCCCATCCCAGCTCTGCGTAGACGTTGGTGTTGTCGGTGAGGTCATAGCTCACACGACCGAACAAATTACGACGCGCCAGCGGCAGGGAAATGCTCGTGGTTTGGTCGATACGTGCCTGCTGCCAGTCACCACCCAGCATGGTGGTGCCGGGCGCGTTGTTGTTGACCGTGCGGCCAAAATTGAATGGCGCAGTGGCGCCGCCGTCGACGAACTGGATTCCCTGCAAGGGGCAGCGAGCGCCGGTGCCGGGGCTCGCATTCAGATTTCCGCCACCGCTATTGAGGCGGCAGTTGATGATCAGGCCGCCGTAGGTTCCGTTGCCCGGACCGACATTGGGGGCAATGATGTAATGAGGCAAGCCATTGCCGGGGGCATAGTCCGGATTGGCCATGAGCTGCCAGTTTTCCTTCTCGTTCCAATCCCGGTAGGTGCCGAAGACGCCCTTGTCCTCGGTCATTTCGCCCGCCAGCAGCAAATGGCCGCGACCCTCGGCAAATTCGCTGCCGTGGGTCAGGGACATCTTGAAGGTCTCGCCGTCGCCTTCTTCCGACTGACCGCTCTGGACGGTGAACTTGTTGCCGGTGAAGTCTCTGTTGAGGATGAAGTTCACCACGCCAACGACGGCGTCCGAACCGTAGGATGCGGACGCACCGCCCGTCACCACTTCCACGCGCTGGATGAGGTCGCCGGGGATGGAGTTCGTATCCACCGCGCCGGCATTGCCGCCGCTGCCCACGACCGAGGGCACCATGCGCTTGCCGTCGAACAGCACCAGGGTGCGGTTCGCATTGAGGTCACGCAGGTTCAGGAGGTTCGCACCGGCGGTGCCGGTACCCACGTTCGAGGAAAGATTGCTCGAGGTCAGGCTGCCGGAGAATTGCGGCATCTGGATGACGGACTGCGAAATGGTCGTGCTCGCCATTTCCTTGAGCATGTCCTCACCCATGACGCTCACGGGCGTCGGCGCCTCGAAACCATCGGTACGCTGAATACGCGAACCGGTGACCATGACTTCCTCAAGTTGGGGACCGGCTTCCTGCGCCGTCACCGAACCCGCGGCAAACACCGTTGCCAATCCCGCCAAGACCCCCGCGCCCATCAGCGCACGTCGCACCGAAGCAGCAACGTCAGATTGCCGCCCAGCAGCTGTCATTCGAGTATTCAATGGCACTTCCCCCTGCATCTAACTTGTTATTGGAGAAAAAAACGACTTGATCCTCCATCCCTGGAGCCGAACGCTCCGCCTCGAGCCGACGAACCTCAGCTTCGAGGTATGGACCGCCATGCAACTTACTAAAGGTGAATACTATTTTTCATTCGTAATTCAGAGAGAAGCGACCGTATTTTTCTATTCCGGATGACGAGACGGCAATCGTCCTGCAGAGCAGGCCCAGCAATGCATGCGATGCCGTACCTATGATGAGCATCGGCAACAACCTGCCGACGCAGCAGTGAGACGTCGTCGGCGCCACTCGCCAACGCTGCTCGATCACCAAAGCCATCTGATCTTCACGTCGCACTCGGCCTTGATGCTTTGCTGGCTTACTCCGGCAGGTTCGAAACCGGCAAGACGAGAAGCGGGAACCTGGGCATCACCGACATCAATCCCTACGAGATCAAGGATGCCTGGCGCGCCAACCTCGGCGCTTCGCTCAGCTTCGAGTTTTGATCTAACAGAAACGGTAGCACCGCGCTCATGGACATGGGCCGGCGCTCCTTCTTATATAAGGTGCTCTCTTAATGTAAGGAGTTCCTGCCGTCCTCTCGAAGCGAGCATGACGCCGATTCGCCGACCGCAGAATCAGCCAGTGCTGGCGCCCGGCAGACGGCCATCCCACACGGTGACGGTCCAGGTTCCCTTCTCCGCGCTCTCTTCCATCGTCACCATCACCCGGTGGATGCCTTTCGTGGCATCTCCGGGTGCCAGATAAGCATTGGGCATGGATTCGAAAGAACCGCGCTCGAACCCCGGCCGCGAACGGATGGCCTGGGTCAGGGCGGTCGCGAATTCCGACGTCGCCGTGCTCTGGTCTCCCATGAGCGTGCAGCGAAGGATGCCGATGTGGTCGATCAGCAGCTCCATGTCGGGCAGCGGCTCGACGGACTCGAATCGCTTGTTCTGCCCCGGGCTCGCCGCCTTGAAATGCGGCGCCAGCTTCGCCGTGTCGACCGCGGCGCCCGAGGAGGCGGATTCGACGCAGGCATCGAGCACGGCCTGTGCCGCCAGAACCGCGGGGTCCTGCGCGCGGCACATCAATGGGACAAGGATCGTGGGGACCAGGATCGTGATCGCCAGGCCGACTTTCGGCAGGTGCATCGAGTGGGCTCCCTGAAAACTCGGTAAAAACCCGACGAAGCTTAGCAGCTACCCGCCATCGCCGCCGCCGCGCCCCGGCCACCTGGCGCCTGAACGACAGAAGTTTGAACCCATGGCCGAATAAGCGTGTATAGTCGCGCCCGGCTCGTGACTCTTCCTTTGTCTTCCTTGCTGCCTGCGCCGTTCGGCGACGTCTTCACCAAGGTCCGCAATTTCGAATCGTTCCCGATCCTAAGGAGGCAGCTTGTGCCAGCAATGGCACGCCTGTCGTTGTTTTGTTTGCCTGCAGAGCGCTCTTAAATCGAAAGCGGCAGGTTTTATAGAAGGTCTATTTCAATGAGCAAGATTTACGTGGGCAACCTGCCCTTCAGCGCTGACGAAGCCGCTGTGCGCGCCCTGTTCGAGCAGCACGGCACCGTCGATTCGGTCAGCCTGATCAACGATCGCGATACCGGCCGCCCCCGTGGCTTCGGCTTCGTCGAAATGCCCAGCGCCGATGCTGCCCGCGCCATCCAGGCCCTGAACGGCCAGGACATGGGCGGCCGCCCGCTGAAGGTCAACGAAGCGCAGGACAAGCCCAAGGGCGGCGGTCGTAGCGGCGGCGGCTATGGCGGCGGTCGCAGCGGTGGCGGTTACGGCGGCGGCAGCCGCTGGTAATCCCCGCTACTTTGAATTGTCATCGGGGCCGAAGCCGGCCCCGATGCTTTCAGAAGTCCATCGAGCCGTACCGGCCCGACATGGCACAAACGAAAACGCCGCCCGAAAGGGCGGCGTTCTCGTATGCGCGGATGACCGCGGATCAGGCTGTGCGACGTCGACGCGCCAGCCAGACACCCATCAGGCCGACACCGAAAAGCGCCAGCGTGCCGGGTTCCGGAACGGTGGTGGTGGTGCCAGGGCCAAACAGCGTCCAGCCGGAAAGCCCATACCCGCCACCGGTGGCAGGAATCGTATTCAGGCCCGTCAGGTCGCCGATGTACCAGACTTCAGAGCCGTAGTTCGGGCCGTCGTACTTGGCAAACAGGTATGAATACAGGCCGGTGCCGAAATCGATCGTTGTGCTGGAGCCATTCAGAGCGAACACAGCATCGGGCAGCGCGCCAAAATCGTTGGTCGAGCGAGTGTAGTCCTGCCCGTCAGCGCTGTCGGAGGTCCCGAGTGCCATGTGGATCAGATGATTCACATACAGCGTTCGATCTGCGTCGCCGGAGGGTATGCCGGCGTCGACGAAGCCCAGTTCATGACCATCGCCTATGCTGAGGGCAATGGCATTTGCACCCTGGCTTACCGTAAGCATTACCGCGCAAAGGGCCGCGGATAGCATCGCGAGTTTCTTTGTGCTCATGGGGTGGTACCTGTGAGTCGGAAGATCGCTCAAACCGCGTTCGGCCCGAGAAAGGGCTTACCCATAAAGAAGCAAGTTTGATGCCGGGGCTGGAAAACACGGCATATCCGCTCGGCTCGTCGTTCACGTCGCTGGCGTTCGTAAGGTTTGTCGACAGCCATTTTGATGTCTGATTCGGTGCAGCACGCGACTGAGCGCACTGCGTCATGCTTCATGCAGATCGCACGGATTCGCAGATCGGATCTTTCGCGATGATGCGGATTACGCCTTCCTGCCTTGAGCCTACTCGCCGACTCCACCAGGCCAACCGAAGATCGGGCTCCCATCAAATGCGACGAGAACCGTGCGCTATCTGAAATCCCATGGTCAGCCGCATCACTCGAGACAGCCACGCAGCACACTGCATTTGCCGCTCATCCTAAAGGCTGAGAGCGCCGTGAAGCGGCACACACGAACGTAGACTGCCAGCCGGCTGTCCGGGCAGATCAACTCAACGTTTGGAGGGAATATGCAGACCAAGAAATGGCTGGCGGGTGCATTGTCTGTGGCGATAGCTGCCTTCTCCAGCATCGCCGCACAGGGCGAGGAACGTGCTGCGGACAACACCAAATGGGGCAAGTACATCATCACCGAACTGCCGCCGGCATCGGCAGCGGATCAGGCCGGGCAGGATGCGGAGGACGCAACTCTGGGCGCGCGCGTGAAGAACATGACCAAGAGCGTTCTCGAGCTCAACGACAAGGTTGCCAAGGGCTCGCTTTACACCGATGTTGCCTGGATCATGAAAGCCAACCCCGACCAGGTCTGGGTCAAGGAGCACTCGCATCCGTTTGCTGAAGTGCTCGGCTTCTTCGGCAGCGATCCGGAACACCCGGAGGAGCTGAATGCCGTCATCGAAATATCCATCGATGGCGAAAAGCACGTGCTCACCAAGAGCGCCCTGGTGTTCGTTCCGAAGAACGTCAAACACTGTCCGCTGACCATTCAGAAGATCGACAGGCCGGTGCTGTTCATTACGACCGGGCCCACTGCCGGCTACGACATCGATCGGTAGCCTTTGCGATCTGCCGGGACCTACGGGCGCGTGGAACAACGCGCCCACTCCCGTCAGGTTCGCCGGCCAAGGCAGACGCCCCTTCCTGGCGACGCCATCGCACGCCCGCGCGACCTACTCCTCGAATCGACTCGTGCCTTCGCGATCCCGCTCGTATCGCCTCGCAAGAGGAAACGGCGGCAACCAGGACTCGCGACGGATGGTCCAGAGCTCGTAGGTGGGTTTCAGCTGGTCCGGGGCATCCAGGGTTCCCAGGTGCACTTCGATTTCGTCGGCGCTGCGTCCGAAGACGGACGAACCGCAGCGGGGACAGAAGAATCGTCCGGCGTAGTCGCGTGTTTCGCCATCGATCGTCACCGCATCCTGTGGAAACACGACGGAGGCGTGAAACAGCGCCCCGTGATGCTTGCGGCAGTCGAGACAGTGACAGATGCCGACCCGATATGGGCGGCCCGACGCCACGATTCGGACGTTGCCACACAGGCAGCCACCGGTGTATCGGTCCATACGGCGTCTCCTCTATATCTATATCCCTTCTATGCCCCTTCAGGCATCGGCGCACATTCCCGGGCCCAGGCCAATTTCTCCATGCGGCCGAGCTTCTTCAACGCCGCTTCCGCCTTGAGCGCTTCGGACTTGCTGGCAAAGGCCTGGGCGCCCAGCACCCGAACCGGAGGGTTGGAGCGCGTGAACTTCGCTCCTTTGCCACTGCTGTGAGCGGCGAAGCGGGCCGCAACGTCGGTCGCGATGCCGGCATACGTCCGGCCATCGCGGCACGCGAGCAGATAGAGCCACCAGCACTGGGTCATGCGGATAGATTACCCGATGGCGCCTACTCCGTGACTGCGGCTATTTTCGCCAGGAATACCCCTTCAGGCACCGCAATTTCCGTCGGATGTCTGGATGCGGCCCCGTGCTTCGTCCTCTGGACGCACATCGAATGCAGGAGAGACAGGAAGATGAGAAGGCCAACGATCCCCACCATCACTGCTTTTGAGCGATCGCCCGATCGTGGCCGGGGATTGGCGCGCGATATGCGTGTTCGTTGGGCGCTTGAAGAAGTGGGCCAGCTTTACGACGTCCGGCTGCTTTCATTCGATGAGATGAAGAAGCCCGCGCATCTCAGGCTTCATCCTTTCGGACAGATCCCCACCTATGAAGAAGGCGACCTCACCCTCTTTGAGTCCGGAGCGATCGTACTGCACATCGCGGAGCGTCATGCGGGACTGTTGCCAGATGATGCAAATGCACGATCGCGCGCGATCGCATGGATGTTCGCCGCACTCAACACCGTGGAGCCACCAATCGTCGAGCGCTCCATGGCGATGCTTCTGGAACGCGACAAGCCGTGGCATGAGGAACGATTGGTTTTCCTCGATGACCGCGTTCGCGCGCGACTGGGCGAACTTTCCAGTCGACTTGGCAATGCCGACTGGCTCGACGGCACCTTCAGTGCCGGTGATCTACTGATGGTAACGGTGCTGCGCAGGTTGGGCGGGTCCGATCTATTGGAGAACTATCCGAACCTCTGCGCCTTTATCGCTCGTGGCGAAGCGCGGCCTGCCTACAAGCGGGTTTTCGACGACCAGCTGGCAGTATTCGCTGCGACACGACCCAACGGTTGATACGACTCTTCCTTACTCGCTCGCGTACACCCGGCGCCCGTATGGCGGGCGCCGGTCTGCTACTTTCAACCCTCAGGCGGGAAAGCCTGATACGCACCCTCTACCTTGTGGACGACACCACGGCGCATCACGAACTGGACGCGCTCGAGTTCGGTGACATCGGACAATGGGTTCGCGGCAACAGCGATGATGTCCGCATCCTTGCCGGGTTCAAGCGTTCCGATGGAGTCTGCGCGGCCAAGCAGCGTTGCCGCATCAGCGGTGGCTGCTTGAATCGCTGCGGCGGGAGTCATGCCGACATCGACCATCAGCTTGAACTCCTGGGCGTTCTGGCCGTGTGCAGACACGCCGGTATCCGTGCCGAAGGCGATCTTTACGCCGGAACGCACTGCCGTCGCGACGTTCTTGGCGTGAGCCGCCATTGCCTCCTCGGCCTTGAGCAGAGACGTCCTGGTGCGCGAACCCGCCCGCCCCTGTTCCACAGCCGCACGCGGAGCAAGCAAGGTTGGGACCAGCCATGCGTCGTTACGCTTGAAGAGTGTGTTGGTCTCCGCATCCGTGAAGCTACCGTGCTCGATCGAATCGACACCCGCCTCCAGCGCCGCCTTGATGCCGTCCTGGCCGTGGGCATGCGCGGCCACCTTGCGGCCGAACATATGTGCCGTGTCGATGATGGCCTTCATCTCATCCGGGTACATCTGCTTCTTGAGTCCGCCTGCCACGTTGCTCAACACACCGCCGGTCGCAGTGAACTTGATCACGTCTGCGCCTTGTGCGATCTGCTCACGCACTGCACGGCGGCAATCATCCGCACCATTGCAAACGTTGGTGCCGTTGGCCCGCGCAACGGCGGTCAGATCACGATTCAGGTTATTGGCGCCATCGCCGTGCCCGGCAGTAATGGCGATGGCCCTACCAGCCGCGACAATCGTCGGGCCTTGAACCAACCCCGAGGAGATCGCATCGCGAAGTGCGGTTACGCTGCGGATATCGGAGCCCAGGTCGCGAATCGTGGTGAAGCCGGCTCCGAGTGTCCGGCGCGCGTTGTCCACACCGATGAGCAGGTTGTCCTCGATGTCGCGATTCGCCATTTCCATGCGAGCGCGCATCTTGTCGTCATCGCTGAAAATATGCACGTGCATGTCGATCAGCCCCGGCAGCACGAACTGCTTGCTCAGATCGACCAGCTTGGCGCCCGCCTCCGGTGCGACCAGACCATCGCGAACCGCTTCGATCTTGCCACCGCGCACGATGATGGTGGATGCGCCGCGCGGCTCCTGCCCAGGCCTGTCGAGCAAGGAACCCGCATGCACATAGACAGCCGGCTCTGGCGCAGCAGGCGTCTGCGCGCTGCAGATGGAACTGATCATCAGTGCGACGGCACCGGCCTGCAGGCTTGTTCTCTTCAAGGAAGAAGTCAAAGACATTGATATCCCCGTCAGGTTGGGCGCCGATGACGGCCATCGGCGCATGAAAAAGTGCGGCTCGCGGTGGCGATGCATGATGACAGAACCTTTCTTGCGCTAGCCAGCGTCGACACTACGGGAATCTAAGTGCAGGAGTTCGGGTGTCCGAGGTTGACGCCGAGCGCACCGGCCGATAGAAGCTTCGAGTTGGCTTCAGCCTCTGCACTGACCCATAGCCCCAGACTATGGATAGTATCCAAACAATCGAGTTCTCACAGGGACGTCCGCCACCTACAGTAGCCGCGTCGTTGAGTTGTGCAGAATTTACGTCACGCGGCGCGCCAGCCGACGCCAGCCAGCGCCGCCTCTACCGACTGGAGTTTCGATGACCAAACCTACCAATACGCTCACGAGCGCCGCCGGCCGTCCGATTGCCGATAATCAGAACAGCGAGACTGCCGGACCGCGCGGCCCGGTCACGCTGCAGGATTTCTGGCTGATCGAGAAACTCGCGCATTTCGATCGCGAAGTGATTCCGGAGCGTAGGGTGCATGCCAAAGGCTCCGGCGCTTACGGCACGCTGACGATCACGCACGACATCTCGCGCTACACGAAGGCGAAACTGTTCTCGGCGGTCGGCAGGAAAACCGATCTGTTTCTGCGTTTCTCGACTGTCGCCGGTGAGCGCGGCGCGGCCGATGCGGAACGCGACGTACGCGGCTTCGCGATCAAGTTCTACACCGAGGAAGGCAACTGGGACCTCGTCGGCAACAACACGCCGGTGTTCTTCATCCGCGATCCGCTGAAGTTCCCCGATTTCATTCACACGCAGAAGCGCGATCCACGCACGAACCTGCGCAATCCGGTCGCCGTCTGGGATTTCTGGTCGCGCCACCCCGAGTCGTTGCACCAGGTCACGATCCTGATGAGCGATCGTGGCATTCCGAAAAACCTGCGCCAGCAGCACGGCTTCGGCTCGCACACGTTCAGCTTCGTCAACGCAGCCGGTGAGCGTTTCTGGGTCAAATTCCATTTCAAGTCGATGCAAGGCATTGCCAACTACACCAATGCGGAAGCCGCGGCGGTCGTCGCGAACGATCGCGAAAGCTCGCAGCGCGACCTGTTTGCAGCGATCGAGCGCAGCGAGTTCCCGCGCTGGCGCATGTGCGTACAGGTGATGCCGGAAGCCGACGCTGCGACCTATCGCATCAACCCGTTCGATCTGACCAAGGTGTGGCCACACAAGGATTACCCGCTGATCGACGTCGGCGTGCTGGAACTCAACCGTAATCCGGCCAACTACTTCGCCGAGGTCGAGCAGAGTGCATTCAATCCGGCCAACGTGGTGCCCGGCATTGGCTTCTCGCCGGACAAGATGCTGCAGGGTCGCCTGTTCTCCTACGGCGACACGCAGCGCTACCGGCTCGGCGTGAACCACGGCAGCCTGCCGGTCAACTCACCGCGCTGCCCGTTCGCGAGTGCCCATCGCGACGGTGCGATGCGCTTCGACGACAACGGTGGCTTGCGCGCCGACGGCAAGGCCGTGCCGAACTATCAGCCGAACTCGTTTGGCGGCCCGACCGACAACGCCGCATTCGCGGAACCGGCGCTACCGGAGGCCTTCAGCGGTCCGATCGCACGCTACGATCATCGTGACGATGCCGACTACTACAGCCAGGCCGGCGATCTGTTCCGCCTGCTGCCGGCCGATGAGCGCGAACGCCTGTTCGGCAACATCGCCGCGGCAATCCACGGGGTGCCGGACGAGATCGTCGAGCGCCAGCTCGGCCATTTCGTAAAGGCCGATCCGGCCTACGCGGAAGGTGTTCGCAAGGCACTGGCGGCGCGCAAGAGCAGCTGACGCGAAGCTAGCGGCAAACTGCCAGATACGGCGCCTTCGCATGCATCGAAGGCGCCGTCTTGGTTAATCCGAAGAACTGGAGGAACGACCCCTTCGCAGCTCAGGCGTAGTATTGGCGAACAGGATTCACGGTACCCGACCCAACCGAGACTCATGATCTATGCACCTTTGCTATCCCCTCTTTCTGCTCTTTCTCATCACTGCCAGCGCCCAGAGCGCCGCCCCAGAAATCCTCGTGACCGCCTTGCACGACATGCAATGGCAAGTCAGATACGACTTCGACGCGCCGGTCACCAGTTTCCGATTCGCACGCACACCTGACGACTCGCGCCGCCGCGACTGGCTGCCGGATATCGGATTCGAGATCGTTGCAGCAGAGGGCGGTGATCTTGCCCGCCGCAAGGATGGAAGGACGTTCAAGAGCGTGCGTTTCCGCATGAGCCCGAAGTACGAAGCCCTGCCCAAGGACTACGCGCCCTTCTCGCCCTTCAGCGATGGCTCGACCCTGTTCCACACGGGCCGGTTCTTTGCCTGTACGGACGCCTGCGCCGACGATGCGACCTGGTCGATCACCCTCTGGGCGGGAACGGACGATCACATCGTCGTCAATGGCAAGCTGCTGCAGGCGGAAGCGTCGTGGACGGATCGCGGTGACGGGCAGATGGTTTACATCGGACGACAAACACCCGAGAGGACGCAAAATTTCATGGCCATCATCGATCCGGGGCTGCCCGAGCAGATTCGTTCGCTCCTGCTGGCGCAGCTACCGCGTATCGAGCACACATTTGCGCAGAAGCTGCATGCACGCTCGACTGCGCCAACCCTGTTCGTCTCATACGATGCAAAGCAAGCCGACGGCTGGGGCAAGCAAGGAGGCGTGCTTCCCGGCCAGGCGTTCATTCATTTCCACGGCGAGCAATGGGTCGAGGAACTCAAGAGCGCAGGCTTCGCCGACAAGCTCGATGGCCTCGCATGGCCGTGATAACGGCTGATTCACGGCGCGGGCACCCGCCGTGGCAGGCGGCGGGCCGACGGAGCACACATATATATATGTATGCGTGTCGCCTGCGTGGCGGCCCGTGACTCGGGCCTAGTCCGTCTTCGCCAGGGTAGCCCTGACTTTCGGGAAGTCAGCCATTTCCTCGGCTGCCGGTCTCGGGTTGGGCAGCCCCTGGTAGGGTGCTGCACGCTGCAAGGTCTTGATCTTCGCGAGCTCGGCCTTGGACTCGGGGACGATATAGACCTGCGTGAAGGTCGTGCGCAGCGCCGAAGAAATGGCCGTATTGGCGCCGGTCTTCGCATCCGGATAGCCGTCGGCGAGCCGGCGCATGGCCTTGTACAGCGACATGGAGGCGAGCTGGCCGTAACTCTGGCAGTGGGTCGATTGCGATGCCATGAGCTGGAAATACCAGGTCTCGATATCGGCGAATCCGCCGATCAGCCCTTCGGCGGAGGTGCCGGTGAGCTTGAGCTGCAGGCTCGCCCCCCGCATGTACTCATCCGTAGGCAGGGCAAACACCGACCAGGGAATCGTGATGTCCGCCGGTTCGGTGGTCAACACGCCATTCACGATCTTGCCTTTGAGACGCTGAATGAATTTCTGGCCCCAGCGAACATCGATGCGCTGCGAGCCTCCCGGCAGGAAGCCCTTGCCGTCCGCCGTGGTGTACAGAGGATCGAGTCCCCGATACAGCATGACCTCGACGTTGTCGCTGTTTTCCAGGCTGGTCACGCCGTTCAATTCGACCAGCAGGCGGTTGTAGCCGTCGGTGACGATTTCGAGGCTGTTCAGTGAATCGTTGGTGCCCTGCGCGTCGCGATAGCTGTTGATGCAACCCAGGACGCGGTACAGCTGATTGTCGATTCCCGGCACCCCCTCGGGGCTGGTGAAATCATCCGAATCGACCTTGCCATCGAGGTTCAGGCCAAGCGCGTTGGGCCCCTGCGGCTCCCGAAATTTGAAGTAGTCGGGTGCGGTCGTGGGAAACCAGTTCTGCACCTCGCGCTGCAACTGCGTGTCCACCAGCGCCCTGCCCTTGCCGTTGTCCGGGAAGAGCGCGGTGAATTGCTCGCGCGGCCCTTCATTGACTCCATCGGGACAATTCACCTTGCCATCGGGCGTGAGATAGGTCGCCCAGCGAAGACTGGTCAAGGCGAATGCAATCGTGCCGCCCTCGATCGTGCCGGCACTCTCGCCACCCTTAACAGCGCTGGCGCTGCCGGCATTGCTCTGACTGTTGGTGGACGCCACGTGAAAGGACGACAGCAGCAAGACGGCGATCAGTCCGACGTTCTTGCGCCGTATCGTTATCCTGGTCATTGCTTGCCCCCTTGCTCGTGTCCTGTCGTCTCAGCCGGGCCCCGGCTGATCCAGATTGAAGAAATCGTCGCGCAGCCAGAAAGCGCGAAAGCCATTGCGCAGCCCCCTGAACTCGCCGTGCCCGTTGGCAAACGTATCGCCCGGGCGACGATCGCCAGCGTAGGTGTAGATGGGACGATCGCGGTACGCCCAGACTCGCAACGCACCGGGATGCTGCGCCTCGACACGACGGCCGGTGCGAGGATCGACGGTCATCACACTCCACGAGCGGCTGGTCGACTTGGCGTCCTCGGCTGCGAGCACATAGGGAAAGGTCTGCTGGCATCGCTCGGCATCCCCTCCCCCGCAGACGGCCAGGCGATAAGCCTGCTCCTGCGACGGGTGATCGCACCCCAGCTGATCCTGGCTGTCGTCGCCGCAAAAATACGCGTAGATCGTCTTGCCATGCTGATCGGCGAGGACCTGTCCGGCCGTCGTATCCTGCACCGTGAATTCCGGCGGCGGCGACGGCGCACGCTGCGTATAAACGTTGTGCCATCCCGGCACGTCGCTGCCCCTGAACCCGTTTGAGGTGTTATCCAGACGATACTGATAGAGCGGCTGGCCGCGAAACGCCCATTGCTTGATGCCGGGAGAGCGTTCGATCAGGGTCCACTCACCACCTCCACTGCCCTGCGGTACCGAGTAGGCAGGCCCCAACAAAGGCATCCAGGTATTGGTGCAGGTCGCGTCGCAGTTCGATTTTTCCAGCGTATCGTGATCGGACGCATAAACCGAGAAGCCTTTGTCCGTCACGAGCAGGCGCCCCGTGCTCATGGTCCTCACGCCGAACCCGGGCGGCACATCAGGCGGCGGCCCGATCGGCTCGCGCATCGCAGGCGTATCGCCGCCACGCTTGTCCGCTCGTCCGCCGAAAACATCTCCCGGACGCTGATCGAGGTAGGAGGTGTAGACAGGCAGGCCATCATAGGCCCACTGCAGGGAGCCGTCCTTGCGCTTGATGGTGCTCCATTTACCAACGGCAGCAGCGTCGGCCTCCGCAAGAAACGGCGGCCACATCTGTGCGCAACTGAGACGTTGATCGAGGTCAGGCAGCTTGAGTCCGCCCGGATACGGGCTCATCAAGCCGGCGCTGACCTCGGTAGGCACGGCGCTGCAATCGGAAGATCCCGGACGATCGCCGGCCGGACCATTGCGCAGTTGGCGCAACGGCCATCGGTACAGTGTCTTTCCCGACGGATCGGCGAAGACCGGACCGTCGAGCTCGGTGGTTTCCACGCGCACGCCCGGCGGCATGGGAACAGCGCGTGATATCTCCTTCGGGCTTTCGGCTGCCTGCAGCGGGCCGGAGACGATCGTGGCAACGGCGCACGCCGTAACCAGACCCACGCCTCCCGGAATGCTCCACCCTCGTTCACGCCCGCCCGGACGAAGAATTGTACTTGTCATACTTCTCGTATCGCCTCGCAATCGCTGCTCTGCCGACGAGCGCTCGGGAGCGAATTCGTCCGTCTGCGCATCGCCATCCGTCACGAAGGCATGGTCATGAATTCCTTGGCCGATATCTGCAGGTCATAGCCGTCCGGATCGCGAACGTGGAAACTGCCTTCGTAGTCGGGCTTGGGATCCAGGCCGCGACGCTTCAGCTCCTCTTCGACCTGCTTGCGGTCCCAGTCCTCGATGCTGTACGCGATGTGATCGATCACCGGCTTGCCGCCCGGCTGACGCGAGTTGCGCGGGATGAGGACGGTTTCGCCGAAGGTCAGATAGCATTGCCGCTTGCCGTCATCCTCGCTGACCTTCATCCCAAGCAGTTCCGCGTAGAAGTCACGCGTGCGCGCGTAATCGGCGACGCTGAATGAAATATGGTTCACCCCCACCGCTTTGAAGCCCTTGCGTTGGGCGAACACCGGAGCGGATACCGAGGCAGCCATCATGCCCAGTGCCAGACTCTGCACGAGCTGACGACGCGATATCCTGCCGCGCTCGAAATCATTGAGGAGATCTGCAACGACTTTTTCTTCTTTCATGACAACCTCAGGGTAAACGTGCTGCTGCGACCGACTCGGGCTGGACTGCGCTGAGCGAATTCAACTCATGTGAGCATCTCGCTCACTTCACTGGACGTGCTGTTGCTCTTGGTGCCCCAGGAGTTCACGTCGAGACCGAGCACTTTCATGCCCGTGTACCCGATGCGAACCGCGGTCGTTCCCTTGCCGTCGATGTGCAGGCCGGATTTGACGCGCCCGCCTGCTCGACCCGCAGTAAAGACGGGGAGGCCTTCGAGCGAGTGGATCCTGGCCCAGGCATGATCGGTGGTCGCATAGATCAGGACGTTGTCCAGCAGCGTGCCATCGCCTTCCTTCACCTTGCGGAAGGCATCCACGAAGTACGCCCACGATTCCATCGAGCGGCGCGTGAACCACGAGGCCGTCGGCTGATAGCCGAGCTTGCCGTCGACGCCCTCTTCATGGGTGGTCGTGTGATGCGGCTTCTCGTATCCCGCCTTGATCGTGGTGGCGCTCGAGGCGGAGTAAGCCATGTTGAAGACTCGCGTCTGGTCGCAGGCCACGGCCATCACCATCAGGTCGGTGAGCATCTTGTGCCGCACGGCCACGGCATCTGAATCGATGCCGGTCTTTGGATCCTGTTTCGGCGCCGCCACCGGATGGCACGCGGCGATCGGTTCGGGCTTGGTGAGCTGCTGATCGAACTGGCGCTCCAGGTCGCGCAGCGCGGTGAAGTACTGGTCCAGGCGCGCCTTGTCCTCGCTGCCCACGAGTTTCGTGACCTCGCGAGTTCGGTCGAGTACTCCTGACAACACGCTCTTGCGCGCCATGACACGCGGATTGGGAGTGAACGTCTCGGCATTCGGATCCTGATAGTCCGCGCCAAAGATCTGGCTGTAGAAATTGAGCGGCGAAGGCTCGGCGCTATTCGGCGAGTTCGCGTTCAAGTAGCTGAAGCTGGTGCGCATGTCGCCGTTCGCGGTTACGGTCAGCGCCGGAAATCTCGAAGTGCGGCCGATTGCACGGGCGACGGTCACGTCGATCGTCTCGCCCGGTCGATCTTCGCCACTGCTTGGCGCCTGGCCCGTGCGCGTGACGATCCAGCCGGTGTAGTGACAGATATTCGGCGCGGAGTCGCGGAAGGCGTTGAAGTTGGTGAACAGGTTGATGTCGTCACGCACACCGGCAAGCGCCGCGATCTCCTCCGGCAGGTCGTAGCCGGCTCCCAGCTTCTTGGGCACGAAGATGCTGGAGTTCATGCCCAGGCCCCAGAACCAGGTGCCGAAGCGGACCGGCAGCGGCGCACCGGAAGCCATGGCGGTGCCATTCTCGTTCAGGAAGCAGTTGAGCAACGGCAACCCGACGGTGACGATGCCGCCGTTGAGCATTCCGCGGAGCACACGACGACGCCCCAGGTCCTGCAGCTTGCGTAGATTCTTCACTTTTGATTTCCCCCTCCGGCAGCCATCACCTGCTTCTGTGCCGGCGCGGCGGCAGATTCGGCGATGGAAGAGAAAGCCGTGCTCATGGCGATGGTTCGCATCAGCTCCGGTACGCGATAGCCGTTCGCCTCGAAGCGCTCGCTGAAGTACGGCAGCACGACCTTCTCCTGGGTCAGGCTGGAGCCGCCCACGCTGTAGGCGTACATCCTTTTGACGAGACAGGCAGGCAACCCCGGGTTGTCACGCAGCGCCTGTCCGAGACCCACGGCGTCAGTGAACGGCTTGCCATCGAGATTGCCGCTGGCGTCGATCGGCGCACCGCCTTCATCCTTACGGTACTGACCTGCTCCGTCGAAATTCTCCAGCGCCAGGCCGATCGGATCGGTGATCCTGTGGCAACCGGCGCAGCTCGGGGCGGCCAGGTGCGCAGCAACCCGGTCGCGCTGCGTCGGATAGTGCGCATCCGGGTTCTCCAGCTTCGAGAAGTCCACGTTGGGCGGCGGCCGCGGTACGACCTGACACAGCAGCAGTTCCCGCAACGCCTTGCCCCGCAACGTTGGCGAGCTGCGACCGGGATGCGAGTGACCGGCGAGGAAACTGACCTGGGTCAGCAGGCCCACCCGGGGACTGTTCGCAGGAACTTCAAAGTGTGACCAGCCGGGCGGCGCACTCACGCCATCGTAGAGAACGGCAAGCGCCGGCGTGATGAAGGTTTCCCGGGAAGTGAACAGGTCGCGGTAGTCGCCCTTCTTGACGATCAGGTGATCGTAGATCGTGAGAAGCGTCTGCTCGCGCGCATCCACGACCGTCTCGCCGCTGAAAGCCGGGTAGATGCCCGGATCTTTGGTCAGCACCGAGAATTCGTCGAATGCCAGCATGTCGTCGAAGAAGGCGCGCACGCCGGCCTCCAGGCGCGGGCTTGCGAGCATCCGGTCGATGGCCCGAGCCCTGCCTTTCGACGTGTACAGATCACCACGCTCTGCGGCGTCCAGCAACTCACCATCCGGCGCCGCATCCCACAGGAAGAAACTGAGACGGCTGGCGAGCGAGTAGGCGTCGAGGCGCCGATGCCCCGACCGTTCCGGGTCGGGCTCGGTTTGATCGATGATGAAGAGCATGTCTGGCGAAACCAGCAAGCCCTCCAGAGCGACCGACAGGCCGGCGTAGAAATCCTTCAGGCGATTGGCCGCCGCACCTGCTTCAGCGACCGTGGTGGCCTGTACCTTGGGATCCAGCGGCCTTCTCTGCAGCAGCCGGCCGACGACGCTCAGGAACTGAGTGGCACACTGTTCATCGGCCGCATCTTCCCGTGCCGGCTTGCACGGAATGAGAAAATTTCGATGCTCCGGGCTGACGACCTGATCCGCGAGGGCGCCCGCCGTGCGCTGGAACTCACGCATCTGCCCGACGGTGATACCTGCCGTCGAGCCGCCGTTCGCCAGCAGGCCATCCACACGCCGGAACGGAGCAAACTGCGTGGCCAGCGTGATGTCGGGCCCGAACACGTACTCCACGGTATTGAAGTACTGCTTCTGCGAGATGAGCCGCGCACGGGCGTTCGAGGTTGCATTCTCCGGCCCGCTGTCGACGGAGCACCCCTGGCCGACCACCGCGAAGGCAATGACGCAGCACAGCTTCGCGGTCATGGAAGAGCGGTCGGGATGTCGCCCTGAGAGGAATGCGGTGAAGGGCATCGTCACGATTCATCCCTCTGTTGCACTACGCACGAATCTTCGAAAAATCCCGGCAAGTGCCCAGCGTACGATGCGGTTTTCACGCGCTGGTAAAGCGCGTTGCGGTTGCATCGTGCAATCACCAGGTCACCCTCTCGACCGAATATGCCAGAGATGTCCGGGTCGACCAATACCACTGCGATGGTATGCTTTTGCCCTGAAAATTCAGGCCACTAGGCCCGCAGTCACGGCTCTCGCGTTGCGGTCGATCAGCAGCGCCACGCACACCAGTAGCACCTGTTGCGGAGTCCGGCCCGGTCGCCGCCGACGGCATCATGCCGCTTGCGGTCTCGAAGGCCGCCCAGCCTCCGAGACCGCATGGCACATACCCGTTACGTCCTCGCAACGTCACGAAGCACCTACGACTTGCGGCCTGCCTTCAGAACCGCTGTCCGAACTGCACGCCGATCATCCGCGGCGGCACGATCACGTCGTACACGGACGTGGAGCCGCAGAGCGTCACCGTGCAGTCCGAGTAGCGTTGCCTGCTGGCGCGCCGGTCGAACACGTTCTTCACGAACAGGTCCACGGAGTAGCTGTTCTTCCTGACTCCCATGTACAGGTTGGCGAGCCCATAAGGCGGCAGCTTGCCCAGAATGTTTCGCTGCCGAACGCGCATCTCCGGCCACACGCCCGTCTGATACATGAAGTCTCCGGACACGTACGCGTCGTAGCTCAGCCACGGGAAGCTGTAACGCGCACTGAAGTTGGTCTTCACCTTGGGCGAACCGGGAAGCTGTGTTCCGGTCGGCGCCAGCGGCGCGAACGGAGCACGGCCCGGCACCACGCAGGGGTCCGACGTAACGGGTTTGCCATCCGCATCGGTACGGCCGCAATAGTTGGTGCTGAGATAGGCGTCGGCATAGGTGCCGGCGAACATCAGGGTCAGGTTGGACAAGGGCGCCCATTCGATCTGGACATCCGCGCCCTTCACCTGCGCCGAGCCGGCGTTGGCGATGGAGGCAATGCCGTTCGAGCCGGTGAAATTGAACTGGAAGTCCTCCCACTCGCCGTAATAGAGGGCGGTGTTGAAGCGCAGCCGGTTGTCGAACCAGCTGGTCTTCCAGCCGATCTCGTAGTTCGAGAGGAAGTCCTCCACGTACGGGATCGCCTCGTCCACGCGATTTACGCCACCTGGACGAAAGCCGCGTGAATACGTGGCGTACACCAGATGATGATCGGTGAGCTTGTAGGAAAAGCTGACCTTCGGGGTCCAGCCCCTGCCGTCGGTCTGCTTGTCGAGGTTGAGACAGGGCGCCTCGTGCCATGGCTCCACGGTCAGGCACATCTGCTCGCCGTTGTAGGAGCCGCCCGGCCCCGGCGGGCCGCCCGGATACAACGGCGGCGGCGGCGAAGTGCCATAGGCATTGGGGCCGAAGCCGTAGAACCCTTTGAGAGAGTTGTCGTACTCGAACCTGCGCAAACCGGCGGTCAGCGTCAGCTTCGATGTGATGTCCCAGTTGGCCTCGCCGAAGATGGCCGTGTCCTTGTTCAGACGCTCCTGGTAGAGCAGATAGCTGGTATTGGGCCAGCCGGTGATGGTGTACTGCGGCTGGTCGACCTGCTCCCAGCGGAAGGAGCTCACATAGAACTGTTTCTGCAGGTTGTAGAACAGGCCGGCCACGAAGCGCACCGGCTTGTCCTGCGGCGAGGCGATCCGCAGCTCGCTGCTGTACATGCGGTAGGAGGCGCCACCCTGAGTGTATGAACCGCTGGTAGCGGGCCACCACTCCGAATATGCGTCGTAGAACACCTCGTAGTCGACGTAGTCGCTGCGGCTATGTGTATCTCTGCGCAGCGCGCCGCCGGCATACGTGATGTCGAAATTCCCGATCTTTCCCTGCACAGTCAACATCGCATCCACCCAATCGTCACTCGCATGCGTCGGCGAGAACTCCTTGATCGACAGCTCGTCCGGCAAAGCGCTGCCGCGCGTCGGGTCGTACCAGTGCTGCTGCGAGAACTTGCCGTCCGTATTGGTCTGCTGGGCGATCACCGCGGGTGTGACCGTCCAGTTGTCGTTCAGGTCGATGCGCAACGCAGCCCGCGCACCCATGAGGCTTACCGTGTTGTAGTGGTCCTTTTCGAAACCGGCGTTGTTGCGCTCGACGCCGCTGCCGATCACTGTTCCATGGACATTGTCGATGTAGCCGGAGCGCTCTTCGTACCAGCCCACCAGCCGCGCCGCGACCTTCTCGGAGATCGGCAGATTCACGAATCCTTTCGCCGTGCCGCCGACCGTTCCGTTCTTGATCGTGTTCAGCTCGAGGTTGTATCCGCCCTCGAAACGGCTCGGGTCCGGCTTGTTCGTGATGACCCGAACCGTTCCAGCCTGCGAACTGGCCCCGTACAGCGTCCCTTGCGGCCCCGGAAGCACTTCCACTCGCGCGATGTCGTACATGTGGATGTCGATGGGACCGGAGATGGTCGTCACGGGCTGCTCATCCAGATACATGCCGACGGTCGGCAGCGAACCGGCGCTGCTGTTCGTTCCGCTGGAGATGCCGCGCAGCGTCATCTGCGCGTTTCCGGGCCGCGACTCCGTGAAAGACAGGGATGGGATCTTCAACGCGTAGTCGTTGAAGCTCCTGACCTGCATCCGCTCCAGTGACTGGGAATCGATGGCGGTGACGGCAATCGGCACGTCCTGCAAGTTCTCGGTGCGCTTCGACGCCGTAACGGTCACCTCCTCCAGTCCTCCCGCGCCGATCGCAGGCGCTTGCTGCGCCTGAGCCGCGTTGAGAACGGAGAAGATCGCAACCGCGACGGGTGTGTATCGGCCCAGAGTTGCCGGCATGCGAATCGGCGGCGGTACGGGATCAACCCGCTTTGTCGATCGACGGCGGTTCATTCGTGTTCCCCCTTGCTGGTGATCGGAAGATCAGGATCGGTTTTTTGATAAGGGATCGTCGTCCTGCACCGGACCCGGAACAGTCCGCAGCGATGCGCAATGAATGCGACGCACGCGTCCGGGCAGCGCGGCATCGATATGGGACAGAAATGACACAGGGTCGCGGTGGTAGTGGTCGACGTCCGTCAGGTCGTATCTGAATTCCTGACCACGCACGAAGTGCTGTTCGAAGACGCGGCAGCAGCAAACAGAAAGATGGCGCCAGGCATCGATGATCTTCGCGCTCGACGAGACGAGCACTACGAGGCCCACGTGCAGGCAGTTGTTCGGCATCTCGTCGACGAAGTACGCCACGTAGCACCTTGCTGCAGGATGTTACTGATTGCGACTTGAAATACGGTGCAAGCGCTCGATACGCGACCGAATATGCCACGCAGGTATGGGGGGTCCAATACCACGACAATAGTAGGTTGCACGTGTTGTGTTGCCCACGCGACGGCTCATTCATCACCGGCGAATCGATTGCGCTGCGCACGCCCGTAGTTCGCGAGCGGATCGCTGCCGTTTTCGCTCTCGGTTGCCACGACGGCATCGAGAAACAGCGTGAACATCTCGGCCTGGGAGCTGATGCCGAGCTTGGAATAGATGTGCTTGCGATGCACCTTGATGGTGCTCACCGCGATACTCAGGCTGCGAGCGATGAACTCGATCGATCTGCCGTGCAGCAGCAGCTGCAGAATCTCGAACTCGCGGTCCGTCAGCACCGAGCGCCCGAAATTGAGCCGTGCATTCTCGATCCGACGATGCAGGTCCGCGCGAACCACCTCCGCCGTCCCGCCGACATCCGCAGAAAACGACCGCCACGTACGGTGCAATGCAGCGGTGACGAGAGGAGCGATGCAGCGCGCCGCCTCCAGTTCCCCGGCACTGAAATACCTTCCACCGATCGCGCGACCCAGCGAAAGGTTGATGTAACCGCCGACTCCGTCACCGCAACAGAAACAAACCTCGTCGAGCAAGCCTGCAGAGCGGTAATGAACCTTGTAGTACTCGCTCGATGAGAACCTGTCGTTGGTGAGCTCGCGCAACGACATGAAACCGTGCTGCGAACAGTGCTCGAGCAGCAGGTAGAAAGGATCGAGCGCGTAATTGCCGAGGAGATAGTCCTCGATCCTGTTCTTCCGGAACTGGTGGTGCGTGCGATCGTAGAGAAGCCGCGGTGGTCCGCCGTTCGGATAGTGCAGGATGAGCGCGCTGTCGATGTGCAGACGCGCGACCAGTTCGTTCGTGAGCGCGATCGTGCTGCTGGGCGTGAATGCGTCGCCAAAGATCTCGGCGAGGACCTGGTACCACTGCGTGGATGCAATGCAGAGCTTCGACAAACCCCGCTCCGAAGGCGCGTCGCGCTGCTTGATCCTGGTCATCGATTCCGGCCTCAGCTGAACATCTGGCGACGGGCCTGGTGCGAGCCGGCATGATCGCCACGGCCCGCTTTTCTGCATGCTAGTATATTCAAAGCGTATGCTCAATTTTTCTACCACCGCGGAGCGCGCCTGATTCCACCCGCACCGCATCGCGGGCGAATGACTCGTTCGGACAACACCCGCTGATCAGCGTCGTCGACTGTGAGGAACAGCGGCGGCGAGCGCCGCCGCACGCCTCAGCCGAGATGCAGCCACGCCGATTTCGTCTGCGTATACCCTAGAAGGCTTTCCAGGCATTTGTCGCGGCCCTGCCCGGATTGCTTGTAACCTCCGAAGGGCTGCGTCATGTCGCCATCGTCGAAGCAGTTGACCCAGATCACTCCGGCTTCAAGACCCCGAACGGCCTTGTGCGCGGTGGCAAGGTCCCGCGTCCACACCGACGCCGCGAGCCCATAGATCGAATCGTTGGCTACCCGCAGCGCGTCCTGCAGCCCATCGACCTCGATGGCTGCCGCCACCGGCCCGAAGATCTCCTGCTGTGCGATCGCCATCGTGTTGCGCACGCCGGAGAACAGAGTCGGATTCACGTAACTGCCGGGAAGCGCTGGCGCGTCACCTCCGAATTCGAGACGCGCGCCCTCCTTCACGCCCTTGCCGATGTAGTCCATGACACGCGAGCGGTGCTGCGAGGTGACGAGAGGACCGAGCGTGGTTTGCGGATCGAGCGGATCTCCGGCCGTGAAGGCATTCTTTCCCAGCTCGACGAACCTTTGCAGAAAGGTTTCTGCTATGCGCTTGTCGATGAGCAGGCGCGAACCGGCGCTGCAGGTCTCGCCCATGTTGGCGTAGATGCCGTTGATCGCGTAGGTCACGGCACGATCCAGGTCGGGCAGGTCCGCCAGGAAGATCTGCGGCGATTTGCCGCCGCACTCGAGGCTGACACGCTTCATGTTCGACTGGCCGGCGTAGACCAGCATCAACTTGCCCACTTCGGTGGAGCCGGTGAAAGCGATCTTGTCCACGTCCGGATGCAGGCCCAGTGCAGCGCCGGCAACCGCGCCCACGCCGTTCACGACGTTCAGCACCCCGGGCGGTCCGCCCGCTTCGATGAACAACTCGGCCAACAGCAGCGCCGACAAGGGAGACTGTTCGGCGGGCTTGAGCACCACGGAATTGCCCGCCGCCAATGCCGGCGCGACCTTCCATGAAGCCATCATGAGCGGATAGTTCCACGGCACGATGCAGCCGACGACACCCAGCGGCTCACGCAGGATGTAATGAAAGGCGCTTGCGGCCGTCGCGGTCACTGCTCCGTCGATCTTGTCGGACAGCTCCGCGAAGTAGGCGAAGGTCTGCACCGAAGCAGGAACGTCGATCGCCAGCATGTCGCGCACGGGCTTGCCCATGCACAAGGTGTCCAGCAACGCGAATCGCTCGGCGTTCGCTTCGATCAGACTGGAGAAGCGGGAAAGCACGGCCAGCCGGTCGCGCGGCGCCATATAGCGCCACACGCCATCCCTGAATGCCCTGCGGCCCGAGGCCACCGCACGATCGATATCTTCGGCCGCTCCGGCGGCAACCTCACACAGCGGCAAACCGGTCGCAGGGTTGATGACCTGGAACACCTGGCCACGCTTGCTCGCGACGGGACTGCCGTCGATGAAATGACCGGTTGCATATTTGATGCGGCTGGCGCGCGTGCGCCAATCGTCGGCCGAGAGTTCGACGCTCATCCGGATTCTCCGAAGTTCATGACAGCCTTCCCCGCCGATAGTCAGCAATCGTGATCAGCTGAACCGGTCGACCGGAATTTCGATGATCAGCACCTGACGGCGGGTACCGAATGACGCGAGCGCCGCCTCCAGCGAGGATCGCGACGTAACTTTCAGATATGGGTACCCATACGCGCGTGCGATGTGTCCAAAGTCCGGGGGCGATACATCGACGCCTTCCGGCGTGATTCCCACCGCGAGCATCGATGTGCGTATCTCGCCGTAACCGCCGTTGTTCCAGATGATGATGGCAGTCCAGGCGTCGACGTCCGCGAGAACGGCGAGCTCGGCCATCGAGAACTGCAAGCCGCCGTCGCCGACGATGCAGACGACCGGCCGATCCGGCGCAGCCAGCCCCGCTCCCGTAGACGCCGGCAGGGCATAACCGAGCGTTCCGTAACCCGTGGCCGAGTTGAACCAGGAACCGGGAACCGCTGCGTTGAAACCCAGGTTGCCGCCGTACACGAGCTGGGTCGAATCGCCAACGAGCACGGCGGTCGGCAGCGTATCTCTGATCAGATCCAGGACACGCACATGATGTTCGAGTGGGGGAGACACGGCCGTGATCGCCTCGAGTCCGGCCTGGCGCGCCCACGCGGCACGCGCACTGCCTTCCGTATTGGATGAGGCCACATAGTCGAACGATTCCAGCCAGGTCAGTGCGGCAATCGCGTTGCCGCACAATCCAACCGCGGGCGTGGCGCCGCGATGCATCTGATCTGGATCGATATCGATACGGATCAGGTTGGACGGTTCCGGGAAGTGGCCGATCACGTTGATGTCGTAGTCAGTGGGGCCCATCTCGGTACCCACGGCCAGCACCACGTCGGCAGAGGCAATCAGCTCCCGGATCGGCGGCAAGGAGGGGCTCATCGGTACGGCCAGCGGATGCCCGGCTGGCAGGATGCCGCGGCCGTTCACCGTCATGACCACCGGCGCGTCCAGGCGCTCCGCCAGTTTCCTCAGCACCCCGGCTGCGCGAACTGCGCCTCCGCCTGCCAGGATCACGCGGCGCCGCGCGGAACGAAGTCGTGTCAGGGCCGACTCGAGCAGCTGTTCGTCCGGCCGAAGCGGCTGCGATCTCACTTCCGGCGGCGGCAGCTCGGACCCGTCGGCTGCAAGCAGATCCAACGGCACCTCGATGTAGACCGGGCGGGGCCGGGCCGATGCAAAGAGCTCGAAGGCCTGGCCCAGCGCGACCGGAAGCTCCTGCGCGTTGCGGATCTGGAAACTTGCACCAGCAACACCCTTCGCCAGCCCGCATTGGTCGGGCAGTTCGTGCAGAAACCCCCGACCACCTCCGGCATCGCCGCGTCGGTTGTTGCTCGAGATCACCAGCAAGGGAACCGAATCGCCGTACGCCTGCCCCATCGCCGTCGCAATGTTGGTCACTCCCGGCCCGGAAATGGTGAAGCACACGCCGGGCAGACCGCTGACGCGAGCGTAGCCATCCGCCATGAAGCCGACACCCTGCTCGTGCCGGCCCGTAACATGGCGTATCGGTCCGTCTGCCAGTCCCCTGTACAGCTCCAGGTTGTGTACGCCGGGAATTCCGAATACATGGCGCACGCCGCGCGCGGCCAATGCATCGACGATGTACGCGCCGAGTGTCTTCATGCTTTGCCTGCCGATTCCCTTGCCAGATCGCACGTCACGGCCGGCTCGGTAGCGCGGCGCTGCGACCAGTCGAGCGGCTCGACACGCGGCAGCATCCAGACCCATCCGATCAGACCCAGGGCGTTCAGCGCACCCGCCAGCACGAAGGCACTGGCGAACCGGCCCGTGGCGTCGAGCAGGACGCCGGTGATAACCGGCGCGACGATGCCGGCAACGTTGCCGCATGCATTCTGGATACCCACCCAGCGGCCGGTTGCATTCGGACCGGCCATGATCTGCGGTATCGCGTAGTACCCGGGAGACGCCAGCCCGACCACGACCTGGAAGATCCATAGCGAGGCGATACAGCCTTCGATCGGCAACAGGACCATGCCGATCATGCAGGCCATGGAGCCGACGTGGTTCAGCGCCATCAAGGATTTGTAGAGAACATTCGGAGAGCGTCCCGCGCGGGTCCAGGATGCGATGAAGGAGCCCGCCGCCAGAGAGCTGAGCGCGTTGATCAGATAGGCGCTGCCGGCAACGACAGCCATTGCCTCCATGGAGAAATCGCGTTCCTTGACGAGATATACCGGCAGCCAGGACAGGATGAAATAGAAGTTGTAGTTGCCGGAGAAATGTCCGAGGGACGCGCCCCACAAGCCGCGTTGTCGCAGGATCTGCTTGTAACTCGGAGCCTCGGTCGCAGGCGTCGCGCTGGTGGTCTGAACACGCGGCTGCGGGCGGATTCGCGCTATGGGCCATACGAAGATGAGTGACACGACGCCGAAGATGACGAAGACCGAGCGCCAGCCGACGATCGGCATCAGCAGTCCGCCCAGGAGCGTGCCTATCGCCGGTCCTACCAGATAGGCAAAGCCCAGCACGCCGTTCGCCATGCCGATCTGCGCCGGCCGCAATTGGCTCGCGAACAGATGCGATGCACATGGAAAGCCAGCACTCTCGCCGATGCCCAGCAACAGGCGCAGCAGCAGCAACGACCAGAACCCGACGGCGACACCGGTCAGCAAGGTCGCCAATGACCATATGACGATGCCGGCGGCAAGCATGCGGTGGGCGCCGTAGCGTTCCGCCAGCCAGCCGGCCGGAACCATCGCAACGACGTAGCTGTAATAGAACGCGGAAAGCAGAACGCCGAGCTGGGTCGCGGAAAGCCCAAGCTCACCTTGCAGCAACGGCGCGGCGGTGGCGAGATTGCCGCGATCGACATAATTGATGAGCAGCGCCGCGGACACCAACAGCACCAGCTGCGTGGGCGAAGTCGATTTCCGCAAACCGTTGTCTGCTGCCATTCCCCCCCCTTGAACCGATTCGCGCTCAGGCGTGACGCACGTCACTCCCGGCGGCGCTCCGTCGGGAACGCTGCCACCGCAGGTGGACTACAACGCTCGCCGCTTCGGCGCAGATGGATATGTATCGAGCACGGCGCCCAGCACTGCCTTCAATGGTTCGAGCCACGGCTCGAACTTGCGCCACTGCTCGAGCCCCTCACGAAAGATCGGCCGGCGCACCTGCTCGGAGCTCGCGGTGCGCACCGCACGCGTGTTCTCGTAGAACCGCAGGCAAGCTTCCTCGAACGGCAGGCCGCAGTACGTCAGCAATCCACGGACCTCGCCCTCGACATCGTCGACCAGCGACTCGTAGTAGACGCGATGAATCCGGCCCGGCAGCACCTGGTCGATGTGGTCCGTCAGCTCGACGTAGTCGCGGTAATAGCCCCCCAGGTCCTGCAGGTCGTAGCTGAAGTGCTGCCCCTTGGCAAAATGCTGCTTGAACACCGAGAAGCAGCAGGCCAGCGGGTGACGACGGACGTCTATGATCTTCGCGTTCGGCAGAGCCAGCGCGATGAGTCCGACGTACAGCCAGTTGTTGGGCATCTTGTCGATGAACAGTGGAGCGCCACTCTTTCGATGGGCGCTCGACCGACGCAGATATTCCTCGCCCAAGTGGCGCAGCTGCTCGCCATCCAATACAGCCAGCGACGCCGGGTACTCGTCCCCACCCGTCGTCGCGGATGCTTCCAGCGTGCGCGACAGATCGATCAAGTGACTCAACTCCATCGTGCCCTCGACCTGCGAGTGGCTCGACAGAATCTGCTCCACGAGCGTCGATCCTGCGCGAGGCATGCCGACGACGAAGATCGGATCCCGGGCGACCGCACCTCCCCCGCTCCGCTCATCAAAGAATTCGCGCGTATATAGCGCCTTGCAGCGCTCGACGAGCGCCGTGGTTTTCTCGGCACGGTAATGAATCTGCGCCCGGCGAATCCGATTGCCTTCCTGGTAATGCCGGAAGGACCGATCGTATTTCTCCAGATCCTCGTAAGCCTTACCGAGCGCAAAATGCAGATGCAGCTGGTCGTCAGCAGAATCGCGCACCGTCTCCAACGCGTCTTCCATCGACGTCACGTCCTCGAGCGAGAACTCGAACGTCTTCAGATTGGACAACGTGAACCAGGCCTGGCCGAACGTCGGCATCAACGCGAGGCACTTTCTGCAGGCCTGGATGGATTCGTCCTGGCGGCCGACGGTCCTGAGCACATGCCCGTAGTTCAACCAGACCCGGGCCTGCGACGGGTACTCCCGAAGCAGTCCGGAATACAGATCGATGGCCTCGCTGTATTCCCCCACCGACACGAGGAACAGGGCCTTCAGACTGCGATAATTCGGATTCTGCGGCTGGATATCCAGCAACACGCCGATCTGGCCCAGGGCTTCGAGAGGCCGGTTCAGGCGATTCAGCACCATCGCATAATGCGCCCGGGCTTCTGCGAAGCCGGGTGCCAGCTCCAGACAACGCACCAGCAGAGTCTGCGCATCGGTGAATCGCCCCAGGCGAGCCGCCACCTCCGCCAACATGCGGATTGCCGCGACATCCGTCGGTCGTTCTTTGAGGTATCCGCGCAGTAGCGCCTCTGCCGCAGGAATCTCGTTTGCACAAAGTGCAGAGGCAGCGCGCAATAGAGCAGGACTTCGCGCCGCCATCCTTACATGCTGCGCATACGCGATATCTGCCGCTTTGGTATCGCCCATGGCCGAGTAGTGATCCGCCAGGGCCCGCCAGATATCCGGCAGATCCGGATTGAGCTCGGCGGCGCGACGCAAGGATGCAACCGCAGCCTCACCGCGGCCCGCGGACGCCAACGCGTGTGCGTACTCGAGATGCACGACTCCTGCTTCCGGCAGAAGCTGGGACAATCTCTCGAGCGTGGTTACGGCTTCAGCCGTTCTCTTCAGCTTGCGCTGTGCGATGCCGGTGATCAGGGTCGCGATCGGATGCTCGCCCACGGCCACGACCACGTCGCTCGCAAGACGCAATGCCTCTTCAGGTCGGTCTTCGAGCACATCGAACGCACGCGCCAGGCCATCGTCGGCGCCGCCGGCAGCGTTCCGGGTCGTGTAAATGTCCGCACTCATGGCAATGACGCCATCTCAGCACCCCTGAGCGCCGGAGCCGATACGTGATCGATCCAGCGTCCCCCTACCAGCCGAATTCCCGGAAATCCGCTTTCGAGTGAATCCTCCTGCGATTCGCCGCGACAACGCGGTGCTCACAAGAATAGGTCAGATGTTCAGACAACTAGCCACCCGAGTCAATGGGCCGATTCCGCCTCTCGTTGAAAGAGCAAAGGCGGAGATTCTCTTAAAACTAATATAGGTGAGGTATCGAGAGCCGCTCGGCGCCAGCGGTAGCGCAATAAATTTCCGTTGATGCGATCGTCATGACATGAACGCTTCACCGCCGTCATCGAGCGCATCGAGTTGCACGCCGCCACCGTCGCCGAGCACCCATCGATTGCCACAGCGATGCGCGATGTCGCTGTGCCGGCGAGTGATAACCTGCCCAGGGTATTGATTAGCCGCTGCGCTTACGTACAAATGTGGCCGCAGAGGTCGTTGTCTCATCGCACGGTCGACTGGGAAACCATGGGCAGAACTCCCAGTCCTACGCCAGGAGAAGTTGAGTGAGCGAATCCCTGAAGAGCCTGCTGGGCGACTACCAACCCGGCTTGTCGTTGCCTGGGGACGTTTATCGAGACCAGAGCATCTACGAGCGCGAGATCGAGTCGATCTTCATGAAGTCGTGGCATTGCGTCGGGCATCAGAGCCAGGTCCCCGAGCGCGGCGACTATTTCCTGTTCGAGATCGCGACGGAGTCCGTCATCATCGTCCGCGATGGTGAAGGAAACATCAACGCACTGTTGAATCTCTGCCGTCACCGCGGCTCCCGCATATGCGACGACGCCACCGGCCACCAGACACGGCTGGTGTGCCGCTATCACGGCTGGGCGTATGGCCTCGACGGCTCGCTGCGCGCCGCGAGCCGGATGCCCGAAGGTTTCGACAAGTCGTGTCACGGCCTGCATCGCCTGCAGGTCCGGCAGCTCGCTGGCCTCATCTTCATCAACTTCGACCCGAATCCGGTGGCCTTCGAAGCCATCGAGAATGACCTCAGCGCGCCGCTGGCGCCGTATCAGCTGGATCGCGCCAAGGTTGCGTATCGGAAGAACTATCCGATCACCAGCAACTGGAAGCTCTGCGTCGAAAACTACTGCGAGTGCTACCACTGCCAGCCGGCTCACCCCGAGTATTCGGTCGGCCACAGCCGCGCCGTCAGCTCAGCCGAGCAGGCCGAAATGCTGGAACAGATCAAGCCGCGTTCCATCGCGGCAGGCCTCACGGACATGTTCTACCTGCGCAAGTCCTGGCTCGATGCCGGCACGCTCGGCACCGACCGCGGTTACAAGCGCTACTCCCTGATGCGCGGACACCAGACCGGCAGCCGGGATGGAAAGCCCGTTGCCCCGCTGCTTGGCGCACTCAAGAGCTACGACGGCGGCGCCACCGATCTTCACCTCGGGCCGTTCATGTTCGGCCTGGCGTACTGCGATCACGTCGTGCTGTATCGCTTCACGCCGCGCGGGCTGCGCAACACGGACTGCGAGATCACCTGGCTGGTCAACGGCAGTGCCGAAGAAGGCAAGGATTACAACCTTGCCGACCTGACCTGGCTGTGGGACGTCACGACGATCGCGGACAAGACCATCATTGAAAGAAACCAGGCCGGCGTCGACTCACGCTTCTATCGGCCGGGGCCGCTGTCGGTGATGGAAGAATTCACCGGCAAGTTCCTGCAGTGGTATGCCAGGACGATGGCGTCAGCGGCTGACTAGCTGCAAGGCACTGCAGCGACCCTGAAGAGAACTCATCCGGTTCGATGACGGTCACTCGCCATCGAACCGGAAGCCGCTACCTGTTGATGTCGGCGGTTGCTACTTCAGTAGACTACGACGCTGCGGATGGACTCACCGCGCGTCATGAGATCGAACGCCTCGTTGATCCGCTCCAACGGCAGTTGGTGGGTGATCAGCGAATCGATGTCGATCTTCTTCTCCATGTACCAGTCGACGATCTGCGGCACCTGGGTGCGCCCGCGTGCACCACCGAACGCGGTTCCCTGCCATACGCGGCCGGTAACGAGCTGGAACGGCCGCGTCGAGATCTCCTGACCTGACGCAGCCACGCCGATGATCGTCGATACGCCCCAGCCGCGGTGGCAGCACTCGAGTGCCTGGCGCATCAGCTTTGTGTTGCCGACGCATTCGAACGTGTAGTCCGCGCCACCGCCGGTGAGATCGACGATATGACCCACCAAATCACCTTTGATCTGGCTGGGATTGACGAAGTGCGTCATGCCGAACTGCCGCGCCAGGCTTTCGCGGGCCGGGTTGAGGTCGACACCGATGATCATGTTGGCGCCGACCATTTTCGCGCCCTGGATGACATTGAGCCCGATGCCGCCAAGGCCGAACACGACCACCGTCGCCCCGGCTTCCACCTTGGCCGTGAACAGCACGGCGCCGATGCCGGTGGTCACGCCACAGCCGATGTAACAGATCTTGTCGAACGGTGCGTCCTCGCGCACCTTGGCCAGCGCAATCTCAGGCAGGACCGAGTAGTTGGCGAAGGTCGAGCAGCCCATGTAGTGCAGGACGGGCTTGTTGCGATACGAGAAACGGCTGGTGCCGTCCGGCATCAGCCCCTTGCCCTGCGTCGCGCGAATCGCCGTACACAGATTCGTCTTGTGCGAAGTACAGCTTTTGCACTCCCGGCACTCGGGCGTGTAGAGCGGAATGACATGGTCGCCCTTGCGCAGGCTTTTCACGCCCTCGCCCACTTCGACCACGACACCGGCACCCTCGTGACCGAGGATGCACGGGAACAAGCCTTCCGGGTCGGCGCCCGACAACGTGTACTTGTCGGTGTGACAGATGCCGGTCGCCTTGATCTCGACCAGTACCTCGCCCGCCTTCGGACCGGCCAGCTGTACGGTCTCGATGGACAGTGGCTGGCCCGCTTCAAAGGCGACCGCTGCGCGAACATCCATGGCAAACCCCTTCAGGACTTCAGTACGCCCGACGCCTTGGCCACGTGAGTTGCAATGAAGTCCATCAGCGGCGGCGACAGACAATCGTAGGGTTCGAGCCCCAGCGTCCGCAGCCTGGCCCGCACCGCATCCTGGTTGGCCGGATCGGCCCCCGACTCGATGATCGAAGAAACGAAGGCGGCAAACTGCGGCGCCGACCAGCCTGACTGCGGCGACAGCTCGGTATGGATGAAGTCCAGGCCGAAGAACGGATGCTTGCTGTTCTCGATGCGCCCGAACATGTGCACGCCGCAGCCCTTGCAGGCGTAACGCTGAATCGTTGCGTTCTGGTCCACGATCGCGAGCTTCTCGGCGTGCTCGCTGACAGTGAGCTTGTCGCGCGGCACTACTGCGACCACCGAGAACTGGGCGCCACTCGGCTTCCAGCACTTAGTGCACCCGCAGGCGTGATTGTGGGCGGATTGCGCCTTGACCGAGACGACGACCTTATCGGTCGCGCAATGACACTGCAGTGTCCCGCCCGAGAAGCCCTGCGCACCCGGCTTGATGCCATGATCGACCGAAGGATGGATCGAAACGGTACCGCTCATGACTGCGCTCCCCCATCAGGTTTGAGTTCGAAGCCGACTGTAAGACCGGCCCGATGCCCGTTCAATAGTGTGTCGGTCTCGACACACTCGGACGCTGGCGAACGCCCTACTCCAGGGCCGGCCCGAGTTTGTGCTTGCTGAGTTTTCGATAGAGCGTCTTGCGACCGATGCCGAGTGCGCGGGCCGCCTGGCTGATGTTCCAATCCCAGCGCTGCAGCGCTTCCAGCAGCGCACCACGCTCGGCGGCGGCGACCGCCGTACGCACGGGGCGGATTTCCGTTTCCGCGGTGCGGCCTGGCGTCATCGCAGGTGCCTGCACACGCAAGTAGTATCGCTCGTGGCCTCCCCGTTCGAGCGGCGGCCGGCAGCGGAACATGGAGGGGTCGCGTAACGACACGACCTTGTCGGCATTGATTCCGAACAACTCCTGCGTCGACCTGCCGAGCACTTGCTGCTGCGCACACACGCCGAGCAAGCGCAGAGCAGTCCGGGTGGCGCCCGTGACTCGCCCCTGGTCATCGACACTGACGCTGCCCTCGAGCGCGGTGCCGATGTGAAAGCGATTCGGACTGAAACTCACGATGCTCTCATGCGTGGCTTGCTGCAGCAGCCGGTTCTCGATGTCGAGGACGGCAAGATCGAGCAAGGCCAGCATCGGCGCGTGGGGCGGGAGATTGTGGCAGGAAATATCCAACGCCCCGAGCAACCCGCCTCGCGGGTGGAACACCGGCATGGCGAAACAGGTGAGCCCCTTGTTCTGCGCGAGGAAATGATGGCTCTGTTCGATGATGACGGGCTCGCGATCCACCAGGCATGTACCCATGCCGTTGGTGCCCTGCTCCGATTCGCTCCAGATGGCGCCAACCCGCAATCCACGCGCCTGCTGCGCGAATGCCGGCAACGCCATGTAGTGGAGAATCACGCCTTCGGCATCGGTGAATATCGCGCAGAGGGTGCGGTCGAAGGTCGCGGAAAGCCGCAGCATCGCGGCACGCGCGATGGCATAGGTCGGCCCCAACGACGCGCGGCGACGACAAAGCTCGGCGGAATCGACAACGCTCGGCCTGCGCGGCTGCGCCGGATCCAGCGAATGTTGTTCGAGACAGCGACGCCAGGAACGCATCACGCGCTGCTCGGCCAAGGCGGTCATCCTGCGATGAGCCACGGCAGATTCGACAGCCTGGCGATGGCCCATCGCGTTCGCCGGCAGCTGGTTCGCGTACTTCACGGTGTTCCTCTTGCCTGGGGAAACATCGATCGTTCGTACCTGCGGCGGTCGATGGTCGCCGCAACGCAAAAGCCGTGTCGCGAAGCCCGCCAATACCCGATAGTCAGGCGGGCGGCGGCTCCAGCGACTTGAGCGGCACGGATTCATCCGCAAGCAGCGCTGCGTCGATGTGAGTGCGGCGCGGCAACAGGCGCTTCGCCATCATGAATTCCTGCGGCCGATTGACGGCATCGCAAGCGATCAGGCGCTGCTCCTGTAAATAGAAGGCTGCGAACGAGCGACCGCTGGTCGACCCGCGCAGCACGACCTGATCGTAACCGCTGGACAGGCCCGCGATCTGCAGTTTCAGGTCGTATTGGTCCGACCAGAACCAGGGCACGGCCGCGTGCGGCCGCTGCCCACCCAGAAGCGATGCCGCAGCGGTACGGGCTTGCTCGACTGCATTGGGCACGGACTCCAGCCGCACCCTGCGGCCGGTAATGGCATCGGGAAAATTGGCGCAATCGCCCGCCGCGACGATGTCCGGATCGTTGGTGCGCGCGTACTCATCGACGACGATGCCGTTGTCGACGGCGAGACCGGCTTCCTGTGCGAGTTCCGTATTCGGCACCAGCCCGATACCCACGATCACGAGATCCGCTGCGATCGAGGAACCGTCGCTGCAGCACACGGCGGTGATCGTCTCATCGCCGGGGCCGAATTCGAAGCCACGAACCTCGACGGCCGTGCGCAGATCGACGCCTGCCTCGCGATGGACGCGCTCGTAGAATGAAGAAACTTCCGGCGCCGTGACGCGAGCCAACACCCGCGGCAAAGCCTCCAGCACGGTAACGCTCAGGTTGCAGGCCACCGCCGAGGCCGCCACTTCCAGGCCGACATAGCCGCCGCCGACGACGACCAGGCGGCGCCCCGGGGTGAAGTGCGCCCGAATGTTCCGGACATCGTCGATCGTTCGCAGATAGTGAAAGTTGCCGGCGCGCTCGGCTCGCTGTCCGTCCGGAATCGCCAGACGCCGCGGCCGCCCGCCTGTCGTCAATCCGAGCTTCGCATACGGCCGCACGGTGCCATCGGCCAGTACGATCGTTTTCGATGGTCGATCGATGCGCGCAACGTGTGTGTCCAGCACCAACTCGACGGCTGCCCGCTCGTATGCAGCCGGCTGCCGCAGGCGCAGCGAAGTCTCTTGCAGCTCCCCTTTCAGGCAGGCTTTGGAGAGCGGTGGTCGCTGGTACGGCGGATGATTCTCGTCGCCGAACACGACGATCGAGCCCGTGCAGCCCTGCTGGCGCAGAGCCAGCGCGAGCTCGCAGCCGCTCTGTCCGGCGCCGACGATACAGTAGGTCTCCCGCTGCGCTTGCATCTGAAGGTCGCCTAAATGAGTTGGGACGCGTCCATCATTCCTCAGGCGCCAGAGTCACCTGCAGCCCGTCGAGCCCGTCCCGCAAGGCGATCTGGCACGACAGGCGCGACTCCGGACGTCGATATTGCAGCTCTGCGAGGAGCTCCCGCTCATCGCCGTGACTCTCCGGCAAGCGCTCCTGCCATTCGGGCGCGACATAGACATGGCAGGTCGCGCACGAGCACATGCCGCCGCAGATCGCGGCGACACCGTATTCGAGCTCCCGCAGCGCTTCCATCAGAGAACCTTCCGCAGGCACATCCACGACGTGCTCGACGTCGTCTCGATCCACGACTCGCAATCGCATCGGCGTTACCAGGGAAGATCCGCGATCAGACCCGTGCCCGGAAAAGAATGCAGCCCCCGCATGGAGCGGGCGGCCAAAGCATCGTGACAGGCGGATGCGCGCGGTGTGCACTGCACCGTCTCAAGCGGCTCGGAACGTTCGTTGGGCATGACGCGAAAGCGCAAGGTCTGCTCCCCCAGCAGGTGATGATCGGCTCGTCGGTGCGTGCAGCCGCTGCATCGAATACCGACGACGATGAATATATGGGTCTTGCCAAGCCGCGGCAAGATCGCAGGCGCTCGCGCAGCCGCCCGCCCTTCTATCTCAGCACCACCGTCTTGCCGCCGTTCTGGAACACACGATGCTCGGCATGCCATTTCACGGCGCGATTCAACACCACGCTTTCCAGGTCCGCCCCGATGGTGACCAGCTCTTCCGGCGCCATGCTGTGATCCACACGCGCCACTTCCTGTTCGATGATCGGCCCTTCGTCCAGATCCGTCGTCACATAATGCGCAGTGGCGCCGATGAGCTTCACGCCGCGCTCATGCGCTTGATGATAGGCCCGCGCGCCCTTGAAGCCGGGCAGGAACGAATGATGGATGTTGATGGCCCGGTTGGCGAAGAACCGGCAGGCATCGGCAGTGAGAATCTGCATGTAGCGCGCCAGCACCAGCAACTCGCCGTCGAGGCGCTCGAACAGCTCGCACATGCGCCGTTCCTGCTCCGACTTGCGACCGTCGATCACGGGAAAGTAATGGAATGGAATGCCATGCCACTCGGTCAGGCTGCGCATGTCCTGGTGGTTGGAGACCACCGCCACCACCTCGATGGGCAGCGTACCGGTGCTCCAGCGATGCAACATGCTGTTCAGGCAGTGACCGTGCTTGGATACGGCCAGCACGGCACGACACCGGCGGTTCACCTCGTGGAACTTCCATTTCATCTTGAAGCGTTCGCCGACCTCACGCGCGAACAATCTATCGAGCTCATCCAGGGCGGGCGTCTGCCCGTTACCGTGGAACAGCGTGCGCATGAACGACGTGACCGTGTAAGGGTCATCGTAGTGCTGCGACTCGGTGATCAGGAAATCCTTGGATGCCAGAAAGCCGGAAACGCCGGCGACGATGCCGGTCGTGTCCGGGCAGGCCGTCGTGAGAACAAAGCTGGGCCCCTTCGCAGCGGCGGCAGGCCGCCCCGCTTCGATCGAAGTACGAACCCGCGCAACGCCAACAGTTTCAGTCGTCATCGGATGCACGATCACTATTAATGTTTACAGCTGGGAAAAATCCGCGCGGAGCCCGGGCGCTACGTTCCGGAAACGTACGATCTCAGCGCTAGGCCGGCCGGCTTCGAAAACGCACACGACCGGACGTCGTTACGCTCATCCCGGAGATTTCACGATGGTGAAAACCTTGCGCACTGTGCTCCTGATCTCGCACTCGCCCGTCCAGCCTCTGGGAAAGAAGAAGCTGTCGCCGGGCACGATCTCGGTCACCGTGCCGTCGGTGGAGCGCAGAATCCAATGGCCTGCGATCACGTGACAGAACTCGTCCGACTTGATGGCAAGCTGCAGTTTTCCAGGCGCGCACTCCCAGATGCCGGAGACGATGCCGCGGCTGGGATCGCTGTGCAGCACTGCGATTCCCTGGTAGGGCCGGTCGCCGATCGGCTCGCCAAAATAGGGCTCGCAGGGCTTCAGATCTGTGATCGCAGCCGCGCGATGCTGAACGGGTAGCTTCTGCATGGTTGTCACTCGCTGGTCAGCCACGAAGCCGCGCCCCTTCCGGATCGAGAAACGGCATCTCGACGACCGTCGCTTCCACCTGCTTGCCGCCAGCTTCCACGCTGACGACAGCACCGACCTCCACGCTCGGTGCGTTCACGTAGGCGTATGCAAGATTCTGGTTCAGGTTGGGCGACTGGAAGCCGATGACCACGGTACCGGCCGTGCTCCCGTTCATGTGCAGGGCGCTACCAGCGGTCAGCACGGTACTTCCTGCCACCTTCAGGCCCATGAGCTTCTTCTTGGGGCCGGCATCTCGAATCTTCAGCAGCGCTTCGCGCCCGATGAAATCTCCGCGATCGAGCTTGACGAAGGGCCACAGCCGGCACTCGTACGGATTGTCGCGCTCGGTCGCGTCGTAGCCGAAGAAGACGAATCCCTTCTCCAGCCGCAGCAGGTCCAACGCATCCATGCCGTAAGGAATCAGGCCGACGGCCTTGCCGGCCTCCATGATCTTGTCCCAGGTGTCGATGCCGTCCTCGGTATTGACGTACACCTCGTAACCCAGCTCTCCCGAGAATCCCAGGCGGGCGACGATGCAGGGCGCACCGCCGATGTGGCCTTCGGCGAACCGGAAGAAACCGAGCTTGGCGAAATCGATGTCGCTGATCGAGCTCAGTAGCTCGCGGGACTTCGGCCCCTGCACGCCCATCATGGCGTAAGCCGAGCTGACGTCCGTCAAGGACGCGTCGAACCCCTGCATGTGCGAGCGTATCCACGCGAATGAGCCACGGCGGTACGCCGAAGAAGTAATGATCCAGAAGTGCTCTGCGTTGAAGCGGAAGACCACGACGTCATCGACGATCAGGCCCTGGTCGTTGCACATCGTGCTGTAGAGCGCCTGGCCGTCCTTCAGTTTCTCCGCGTCGTTGACGATGAGTTTCTGGGTCAGACGCAACGCATCCTTGCCCTTGATGCTGAACCGGGTCATCAGCGAGAGATCGATGATTCCAGCACGCTGCCTTACCGCGCGCGCCTCTTCGTCAGCGCTCGAATACCGCGACGCCAATGCGTAACCGGTACCCGTCGTGTACATGGTCGCACCGAGTTCCAGATGCCTTTGATACATCGGAGTGTGCTTCATCCTCGTGGGCTCCCCCTGCTGCAGGTCATCAAATCAGTTCGCGCACGCCAGCTTCGATCTGCGTCAGATCTCACACTGGCAGGCATCGCGCGCAAGTGCTTGTCGAACTCACACTAGCACGCACATTTCGCACGCCCAACACGGCGCAATGGTCCGCGGCAAGATCTCGATACTTGGCCGGAAATCGGCAAGCCGCACCGATTCAGATATCGCAGGGCTCACGCTAAGCTCAGCCCGTCACTGACTTCTCGATCGTGCATCGCCGCTCATGTGCTCACGCCAACAGCCACGATTCGTACGGTGGCGGCATGCCCACTCAAGGTAAGTCCGGAGCCGCCGCGCCATGTCGAGTGCCAAGTTCGGTCTGTTCGTCCTGATCGGCCTCGCCAACCTCTCCTTTTATAAGGAGTGGTTCGCCGCCGTACGCAGCGGCCGCGCGGTTGGGCGGCCGGCCTGGAGCGATCTGCTCATAGGAGGCGTGACCGACTTCCTCGATACCCTGGGCATCGGCTCGTTCGCGCCGACCACCGCCATCTACCGGTTCCGGGGACATCCTTCCGACGAGCTGATCCCCGGAACCCTGAACGCGGGACACAACAGCGCCGCTCTGCTGGAGACGATCATCTTCGTCACGGTCATCGCGGTGGATCCCGTTCTGCTGCTATCGATGGTGCTCAGCGCAGCGGCGGGCGCGTGGCTGGGCGCCGGCATCGTGCGGCGGCTGGAGCGACGCACGATCCAGATCATCATGGGTATCGCGCTGCTGCTTGCTGCGGCGGCGTTCGTCGCGTCCAATCTTGGCGCATTCCCGGCTGGCGGCACTGCGATGTCGCTGGATGGCTGGCGCTTCGGCGTGGCCGTAACCGCCAACTTCGTCTTTGGCGGATTGATGTGCGCGGGGATCGGCTTGTTTGCCCCCTGCATGATCACGCTGGCCCTGCTCGGGCTGCATCCGCTGGGCGCCTTTCCCATCATGGCTGGCGCTTGCGCCCTGGTGCAGCCAGTCGCGGCCACGCAATTTCTGAAAGGAAACCGCGTCGCGTGGGGACCCGCGCTGGGTTTGACGATCGGCGGTGTCGCTGGCGTGTTGATCGCGGCGTATATCGTCAAGCAACTACCGCTCGCGGCACTACGGTGGCTGGTCGCCATCGTCGTAACCTACGCCGCATTCTCGATGCTGCACCTGGCGCGACGGTCTCCCGGCAATTCGGGCGACAGCCGCCTGCTTCGTCCGCAAGGTCAGTGAGATCAAGTACTCCAGTCCGCGCGACTTCACGCTTCTGAACCCCGCAAAGGTTCCAGCTCTCGCTTACATCTGGAGGTTTTCCCGGAATCTCCTGGGTGTGGCGCCACAGTGCCTGCGAAATACCGACGTAAAATGACTCGGCGTCGAGAATCCGACCGTGCGCGCCACATCGCCGATGGCCTGATCGGTCGAGCGCAGCAGCTCCTTCGCCTTCTCCAGCCGTCGCATCACAACGTACTGGTGAGGTGCGCGCCCGGTTGCTCGTTTGAATCCTCGCGCAAATCTGAACGGGCTGACACCGGCTGCGGTGGCAATCGATTCGAGCGTGACGTCATCACACAGATTGGTCTCGATGTAGTCCATCGCGACACGTATCTTGTGCGGCGGAACATCGATACGCTCGAAACGTTCGCACCTGAGCGTGGAATGGCGGCGCAGCAATGTGATCGTCAGCCAGTGAGACATGGCGTCGGCGAACAGTCGCCCACCCAGTCCTGGCGCGAGCAGCTCTGCACTCAACTTCTGAGCGATGCCCAGCAGCTCGTGGTCGACGATGCCGAGCCCGTCGATCAGATGAACGGTCTTGTCCGTCATTTCTGAAGCCGCAGCGGTCAGCGCGGCTGGATCGAGATGCATCTGCACCTCGCAGATATCGCCGGTCCACTCCCACCAGCTCTCCTGCCCCGCGGACATGATCATGATGCTGCCAGGCACGGAACGCGCCTTGCGCATCACGCCATTCCAGCGCGTGGACATGACACACGGGTTGGCCATGTGCGCCACGATCATGTGGCTGCTGACCGCAGGCAGCTTCAACTGCCACCGGTAGGGATTGGTGAAGCGATAGGCGGAGAGCCCGGTCCACCCCAGGCCCTCGCTAGAGTGCTCCGGCGGACGGGCCATCAGCTTGGTCCACTCGCTCGGAGGAAGGGCCGACCCACCCTGATTTTCTGTCATAGCCAGAACCTTGCGCGCCAGCTACGCGCTTCGATTACAAACGACTCCAGTCCTTCAATATCTGCCGCGCGGCATTGTGTCCGGAGACACCGGATACACCGCCGCCCGGGTGCGTCGTCGAGCCGCACAAGTACAGGGCACGCACGGGCGTTCTGTAGTCGGCGTAGTGCGGCGCCGGACGCTTGAAGAACAGCTGGTCGATCGAAAGCTCGCCGTGGAAGATGTGGCCGTTCGGGCTGCCGATCAGCTTCTCGATGTCCGGCGGCACCAGCACCTGCATCGCGATGATGTCGTTGCGGAACCCGGGCGCGAACACTTCGATGGCATCGAGCACCCGATCGGCAAACTTCTGCCGGTGCTCTTCCCAGTTCGCTCCGCCACGCAATGTGTAAGGCGCATGCCCGCAGAACAGGTTCACCACATGCTTGCCGGGAGGCGCGAGCGTCTTGTCCACGGTGGTCGGCGCGGTGACGGTCACGAACGGCCGCTCCGAATACCATCCATCCTTCGCCTCCGCATAGGCGCGCTCGAGATACTCCACGTCCGGCGCAACGTGTGCGTACGATGGATATTCGAAACCACACACGACCGGATCGAAGGCCGTGAACTGCGGCAATCGCTCGCACGCCACATTGATCTTGGCGGCCGAGGATTCTGTCCGGAAGGTCTCCAGATGCCAGCGATAATCGTCCGGCACCTCGGCGCTCTTCACCATCTTGCCGAACAGCGTCTTGGCACTGATGTTCGACGCGATCACCGCGCCCTCATACTCCGTGCCATCTTCGCAGACCACCGTCGATGCGCGGTTGTTCCTGGTTTCGATGTGTGAAACGGCAGCATTGGTCACGATCTGCATGCCATGCCGCATGCCGGCCTGCGCAATCGTTTCGGATATCTTTCCCATGCCGCCTTCGATGAATCCCCAGCCGCCCGCGCCTTCGTGCTCGCCCATCAGGTGATGCAGAAGGATGTACGCGGAGCCCGGCGTCTTGGGACCTTGATAGCTGCCGATGCCGGAGTAGTAGGCGAACACTCCCTTGATGATGTCCGACTCGAACCACTCCGACAGGAAGTCGTACGCACTCATCGTCAGGATGTCGTACAGCCCGTAGAACTCCTTCACTATTTTTTTGTTGTTCAGGAGAAATCGGGCGGTCCTGACCATGCCACCGACGGACAGGTCCTGCGGATCGATCGGCGTCTCGAGCATCAAGCCGCGCGCAGCGTCGGCGATTGCATCGAGGTACTGGGCGAACTTGGGATAGCGGGCGGCATCCTTCTTCGAGAACCTCGAGAACTCCTTGACGTTGCGCTCGACGTCACCCGTGAGCACGATGTGGTCGTTGCCGGGGAGCGGCGTGAACATGTCCGTCGCCGGCAGAATCTTCAGCCCCAGTCCTTCGAGATCCAGCTCCCGGATGATCTTCGGGTGCAGCAGGCTCATCAGGTATGAAAAGGTGGACGCCCGGAAGCCCGGACAGATCGGCTGGGTCGTGGCGGCCCCGCCGATGTGAGCGTTGCGCTCCACAATGAGCACACTCTTGCCCGCTCGCGCCAGGTACGCGCCGCAGACCAGACCATTGTGCCCACCGCCGACGATGATCGCGTCGTACTTCTGCTTCGTTGTGCCAGCCATTGACTAGGATCCTTGCCAAGAGCAAACCTGAGCCCAAGCCACGCCAACGGACGGCTGGCTGGCGTATAAATTGGACGTGGGCCACCCTCTTAGCAATAACCCGGGCGGATTAGTTGTCGTGCTGGCGCGCGAATCGACCGAGAAATTCCCTTCGATTCGCACGCGGTCAGGCGTTGGTCTCCTGGTACTGGATGAACGGGTCGCGGTTCGGCACATACTCCGTTTTTGACACGACATCGAGGAACAAGGTGAAGATCTCCGAGCCCGAGCGGATGTTCAGCTTCGCGTAGATGTTCTTGCGATGGACGCGGGTCGTGTTGATGGCGATGCCCAGCGCGCGACTGATGAAGGCGATGGATTTTCCACGCAGCAGCAGCTGCAGGATCTCGTACTCCCGGTTCGTCAGGATCGAGCGTCCGAAATTGATCCGGGCGTTCTCGATCAGCCGGTGCTGGTCCTCTTTCGCTTCGCCGGGCGACAGCTGATCGCCGCTGGACAGCTCGCGCCAACCCGTCGCCAGGAGCACCTTCACTATCGGCGACACCCGCCTGGCAGCTTCTATCTCTTTCTCGCTGTAGCGATCCTTGCCTGCCGCGCGGCTCAACGACAGTGTCACGTATCCACCCTCGTCATCGTCGCAGCAGAAACATATTTCATCGATCAGTCCGGCGGATCGATAGTGGACCTTGTAGTACTCGCTGGACCCGAAGCTCTCCTCGATCATCTCGCGCAACGACATTACGCCCGCTTCGTTGCATTCGTCGATGCGCAGGTAGAACGGATCCAGGGCATAGTGCCCCGACATGTACTCCTCGATCTTCGTGCGCCGCTCCTTCGAGCGATACTTTCCGTAAATCAGCTGCGGCGCCGAGTTGCTCGGAAAGCGCAGGATCAATGTGCTGTCGACGCTCAGCCGCTCGGTCAGCTCGGCGATGAGCTCGAGCGTGCCCTTGCCCTTCGAGCTTGCCTGGAGAATCGTCGCCAGTCGTTCATACCAGCCGTGGGATGCGATCGCTTCCTTGGAGAAGCCCCCTCCCGTTCGATTGCGTTTCATGGTTTTGTGATCCAGCAAGGAATAACCCAAGTGCATTAGCACCGGAACGCCCTCCGTCTATCAAGCCGATTTCCCCAAGTCAACATCGCGTCGCGGCGGTCGAGGACGCGGGAAACGTTGCCTGCCCGGCTCCCCGATTGGTCCTGCAAGGCTCGGCACGATCGCCTGATCGCTCAATATCCTGTGCAATCCTGCCGACCGGGTCTGAGTGAGGCTTGCGAGTCATGTGGATCGCTGTCCATTGCGACCTGCAGAACGCTCACTCGGGCCGGATCGGAGCCTTGCGCATTATTTTGAGCGATCCTAGTATATCGCTCATTATTCTAGCCAGCAGGACGAGTCGATGAACGCATCCAGTCCCGATCTGCATGACGTTGTGCCTCGCGGCGTGGCGACCAAGGGCGTATTCGCCCACCGCGCCGAGAACTCGGAGCTATGGACTGCCGACGGCACGCGTTACATCGACTTTGCCGCTGGCATTGCCGTGTGCAACACCGGACATCGGCATCCGCGAGTGATGGCCGCTGCGATGGAGCAACTGTCCCAGTTCACGCACACCTGTTTTCACGTGGCCCCTTATGAGGGTTATCTGCGACTGGCGCAGAAGCTCAATGTTTCGACGCCGGGCGATTTCCCCAAGAAGACGATGCTCGTGTCCACCGGCGCCGAAGCCGTGGAGAACGCGATCAAGATCGCGAGATACGCGACACGACGGCAAGCCGTCATTGCGTTTCGGGGTGGATTTCACGGACGCACGTCACTGGGCATGGCGCTCACGGGAAAGACTTCGCCCTACAAGAAAGGGTTCGGGCCGCCGTCGCCTGGCATATTCCATGCGTCGTTTCCGAATTACGCGGAAAACATCACCACTTCCGAGGCACTGGAATCTCTGGATCAGCTCTTCCGCGCTGACATAGATCCTTCAGAAGTCGCGGCGCTGCTGGTCGAACCCGTGCAGGGCGAAGGCGGCTTCAATGTCGCGCCGACGGAATTCCTGCGAGAACTCAGAGCGATCGCGGATCAACACGGAATCGCGATGGTCGTCGACGAGGTGCAGACGGGTATGGGGCGAACGGGGAAGCTGTTCGCGATCGAGTACGCCGGTGTCGCGCCCGATCTGATCGTATCCGCGAAGGGGCTGGGCGGCGGATTTCCGCTGGCTGCCGTAACCGGGCGCGCCTCGCTGATGGACGCTCCGCATGTCGGTGCGCTTGGCGGAACGTTCGCCGGCAATCCGGTCAGCGTTGCAGCTGCGCTCGCAGTATTCGATGTCATCGAATCCGAGCGACTGTGCGACAGGGCGCTGGAGATCGGCAGGACGATCCAGACGCGATTGCGAGCGTGCGCAGAGACCGTCCCGGCGATCGGAGACGTGCGGGGACTGGGCGCGATGCAGGCAATCGAGCTGGTCAAGAACAAGGAAACGCGTCAGCCGGATGCGGCGCTTGCTGCAGCGGTCGTCGCTCGCGCGCAAGCCTCAGGACTCATCGTGCTGACGTGCGGCGCGTTCGGAAACGTAATACGGCTACTCACCCCTCTGACGATTCCCATGCCGGTACTGTCCGAGGGTCTGGATATCCTGACGCGCTGCATCTCCGAAGCCTATGCAAGCACGGTCACCGGGAACGGCCGCGCCGCGTAACTTCAAACAGGAACAAGCTTCCACCCAAGGCGCGGGCAATAACCTGCATCGCGACGTTCTCATGGCTGCTACGCCGCCGCTGCACGGCTTGAAAGTTGTCGAGCTTGCCCGGATCCTCGCCGGCCCCTGGGCCGGCCAGGTTCTGGCCGACCTCGGCGCCGAAGTCATCAAGGTCGAGAGCCCCGACGGCGATGACACCCGCCGCTGGGGTCCACCTTTCATCGCCAATGCCGACGGGACACAGGACGCGGCGTACTTTCATTGCTGCAATCGCGGCAAAGCCTCGATGGTCGCGGACTTTCAATCCGAGCGGGACCTGGCAAAGGTCATCGACCTGGTTCGCGACGCCGATGTATTGATCGAGAATTTCAAAGTCGACGGGCTGAAGAAGTACGGCCTCGATTACGCGAGTCTGGCCAAGATCAATCCCCGGCTGGTGTACTGCTCGATTACCGGTTTCGGACAGGACGGGCCCTATGCCGCCCGCGCCGGCTACGACTTCATCGTTCAAGGCATGAGCGGGATCATGGACCTGACCGGCGACCCTGCCGGCGAGCCGCAGAAAATCGGCGTCGCCTTTGCCGACATCTTCACCGGTCTTTGGGCCGTCGTCGCGATCCAGGCAGCGCTTGCGTATCGCGAGCGTACCGGCCGCGGGCAGCACATCGACCTGGCGCTCTTCGACTCCATGACCGGCGTCCTAGCGAATCAGGCACTCAATTATCTCTCGACGAACAAGTCGCCTACGCGCATCGGCAACGCGCACCCGAACATTGCGCCCTACCAGGTGCTTCCGGTTGCCGATGGCTGGTTCATTCTTGCCGTTGGCAACGACAACCAGTTCTCCCGGTTCTGCAACATCGTCGGTCTTGCAGCGCTGGCCAGCGATGAGCGCTTCGCCAACAACGCAGCGCGTGTCCAGAATCGAACCGCTCTCACGGCGTTGATCGAGTCCGCGACGCAATCGTGGCGCCGCGATGATCTGCTCTCGGCTCTTGCTTCGGCGGGTGTTCCGGCAGGGCCCATCAACACCGTTGGCGAAGCACTCAACGACCCGCAAACCCTGTCTCGTGGAGTCGTGGTTGAAATCGATCGCGGTCCGGGCGTGCCTTCCGTGCGAGGCGTCCGCACGCCGATCCGATTCTCGGAATCGCCGCTGGCTCCCCCTCGCCCGTCGCCATCACTCGGCAACAGGAACTGACGGAAACCGAGATTTCATTCTCGCCTCCCAGTGCGAACTGAAATCGATGCGGGCTTCGTACCGGTGTGATTCAAAGATACGGCGGGGTGCAGGCCGAGATCACCACGGCGTCATCGGTTCCCGGATTGCGGAAGCGATGCGGAACCCGGCTGTCGAACAGGTAGGCGTCGCCGGCTCGAAGCACGTAGACATGACTGCCTACGGTCACTTCCAGGGAGCCCGAGATGACGACGCCGCCCTCATGCGCACTGTGTTCGAGCATCGTGGGGCCGGTATCCGCGCCAGCCGTGTAACGCTCGTGCAGGATCTGGAGGTTATGCGCCCGTGCGTCGCCGACCTGCCTCAAGGCGATTCGGGCCCGGCCCTTGGCCGGTCCGATGCGCGAAGTCAGGTCCTGCAGCTCCTTGTTGCGGAACACGACCCGATCCTTGGGCGAGCGATCCGATTCGAAAAACTCGGACAGCGTCATCGGAACGCCGCCGAGGATCTTGCGCAACGATGCGATGGATGGGCTGCTGGTGTTGGTTTCCACCAATGAGATCTGGCCATGCGGCACGCCAGCCCGAGCCGCCAGGCCGCGCTGGCTCAAGCCAGCAGCAATCCGCACCTGCTTCAGACGCGCTCCGACATCAAAGTCCTGCATTGATGGGAATCCCGCGTGAACCTATCGGTATTGAGCTGACATGTTAGCCGAAGCGTGTTGCTCGCTCAATATTCTGGCCAGCGCGAACGCCGCGTCCTGTGCGCTAAAGTAGCGGCATTTCGAACACCGGAGTCGTGCTTCAAATGACCGCCGCACTCGTTTCTTATCCGATCGGTACACCCGGCGTTGCCTGGGGCGATGCCGAGCGTGCAACGTGGCTGTCGCGCCAGACTCGGCATCGCAGCTATCACGACGACGTGGCAAAGGCGGTCGAGCGCCTGTCTACGCGATTCGATGTCGAGGAGTATGGCCGGCTCGACTATCCGCCCGACCAGTACCGTCTGTTCGCGATCCGCAACGGCGATTGGCGCGACGAACTTCCAGTGGCGCTCGTGACTGGTGGCGTACACGGCTACGAGACCAGCGGCGTGCATGGTGCGCTCCAGTTCCTCGAACGTCGCGCCGCCGACTATGCACAGCGGATCAACCTGATCGTGGCGCCCTGCGTGAGCCCCTGGGGTTACGAGCGCATTCACCGGTGGAACGCGAACGCCATCGACCCCAACCGCTCGTTCCGCGAGAACAGTCCCGCACAGGAGTGCGCTGCGCTGATGCGTTTGATCAGCCCGTTGCGGGGGCGCTTTCTTCTGCACATCGACCTGCACGAGACGACCGACACCGACGAAAGCGAGTTCCGTCCTGCGCTCGCCGCGCGCGACGGCACTGCCTTCGAGCCAGGTGTCATTCCCGACGGCTTCTATCTCGTCGACGACAGTGAGAACCCGCAACCGACTTTCCAGCAGGCCATCATCGATGCGGTCAGCAAGGTCACCCATATCGCACCGGCGGATGCCAACGGTCAAATCATCGGCTCAGATGTCGTGACGCCCGGCGTGATTCAGTACGCCATGCGCAAACTGGGCCTGTGCGTCGGAATCACGGGCGCGCGATACACGACGACGACCGAGGTCTATCCCGACAGCCCGCGCGCCACGCCGGAACAATGCAATGCCGCCCAGGTGGCGGCGGTCTGTGCGGGAATCGACTTTGCGCTCGAGGCCGCCGGGCGCTGACTCCAGGTTCCATGAGCGCACGACCGTTCCGCTTGGTGCTGGACACGAATGTCGTTCTCGATTGCCTGGTATTTGGCGATCGCGCGACCCAGGAACTGACGACAGCCATCGAAACACGGCGTGTACAGGCACTCGTTCAGCAGTACACGCTCGACGAGTTGGAGCGCGTGCTCGCCTATCCGCAATGCCGCCTCACCCTGGCCGAGCAGCGGCAGGTGTTGGATCGCTATCTGGCCATGACCACCGTGGCGCCCATGCCAGAGAGATTCAGCCGCGACAACCTGCTGCTGCCGCCGGGCTTCCCACACTGCCGCGACACTGACGACGACCCTTTCCTTGCGCTCGCCTACCACACGCGCGCAGACGGGCTCGTCACCAAGGACAACGCGGTGCTGAAACTTCGAAGAAAGGCGAAGGCATTCGGGGTCGCCATCCTGGCTCCGGTGGATCTATCGTTCTCTGCCGGCTAGCTGCGACTCGTACGATCGCCGGCTCTTGCGACAACTGTCGCGTGATCGACCTGTCCGCTTCACCGCTCTTCTTAACCCCGGCATCCGGGCGCGACCCACCCCAGCCCTGGGCTCGCCGGTTGGCGCCCTGCCGGGCGGGCTACATACATATATATGTGCGCAGCTGGCAGGCATCCTGGCTGCCGGCACGATGGGAGCCCGCCTGCACATGGCAGTGCGCGTCATGGCTGCCTGCCCAAACTGCTCTCCAGGCGGTGTAGCAATCGCAGTAGCAGCTGCCGCTCGTCCGACGTGAGCACCGCGTCGACTCCTTGAGTATGTCGCTGCACGGCGGCTTTGATCCGCTCGAGCATCTGCACTCCCAGCGGTGACAGGAAGACGTCCTTGCAGCGCCGGTCGCCGAATCGCGAGCCGCTCTCCACCCAACCGCGGCGCTCCAGGTCGCGCACCAGGTGTGTCATCGTGCCCTTGTCGATAGCCAATGCACCGGCGAGTTGCGACTGCGCGATACCGGGATTCGCACCCAGCAAGGCCAGTGCCTGGAAGACGACGGGCCGGATCTGTTCATCGCCTACGTGCGCCATGAAGTCACGACGCAGCGCCAGGTCGGCGCGGTGCACCGCGAACGCCAGATGTCCGGAAAGCGGGCCGAGATCGATCGCCGTCGAATCGACTGACTGCCTCGCGATCTGCGCAGGCTTGCTCATCCCGTTTCCGTCCGGCGGCGGCCCAAAGTGAAATGGAATGTTGCGCCCTGGCCGGGACTGCTCTCGCTCCAGATGCGTCCGCCCAACTGCCCCACTGCGCGCTTGACGATCATCAACCCCATGCCGGTGCCGAGCGCGTTCAGTTCCGGATGCAGCTGCACGAACGGCGCAAAGACCCTTTCGGCATCCTGCATGCTGAAACCCACGCCGTTGTCCGCCACCGACCAGACCAGCTCGCCTCCCATCTGCTCAGCCCACACACGGATGCGCGCCGGCTTGCAACTGGCAGTGAACTTGATGGCGTTGCCCAACAGGTTCTGGAAGACCTGCCGCACCAGCGCGCGATCGGCATCGATGGCCGGCAGCCGGCAGATATCGAGCTTGATCTCGCGTCCTTTCAGGGAATCGGCCAGCTCCCTCAGGATTTCCCGCACCAGCCCATCCATGTCCATGTGTTCGATCTGCAGCGCGCGGCCGGCAGTGCACGACAGCTGCAGCAGATCCTGTACCAGCACCCGCATGTGAGCCGTCGCCTCGCGCGCGTTGCGCAATCGCACCTGTGCGTTGTCAGCATGAACATGCGTCATTTCCCGCTGCGCCTGCAGCAGCGCCGCATCCACCGAATGCAGCAGCGACTGCAGGTCCTTGGAGATCGAGGCCAGAAAGACGTTCAGATCGTGATTTGCCGCGTTCAGCTCGGCCGTGCGCTCCTCCACGCGGCGCTTCAGCTCTTCGTTCAGATGCTCGTGCCGGTGATGCGCACGTTTGAGCGCCGAGATGTCCTTGCCGACAGCCACTGCACCCACAATCGCACCCTGGGCGTCGCGCGTCGGGCTGAAGGAGATATCGAACCATTGCGATGGCCCCGCCCGATCCGATTCGAACTCGGTTTCCTTGACCATGAATTCGCCTTTGAACACACGGCCGAGCAGGCTCGCCAGGCGGCGGCGACGCGGCGGATCGGCGATCGCCTCGAGTGCCGATCCGCCGACGCGCAGCTGCGAACCATACATCGCCGACATCCTGTCGGCGTGGGCCGAGTTGAAGCACAGGTAGCGAAGCTTGCGGTCCACCATGTAGACGGGCGCATCGATTCCTTCGAGCAGCGATTCCAGCAGCAGCGCGTGCTCGCTGCGCGACTGCATTCGAGAGATATCGATCTCGATGCCCATGAGCTGGCTGCCGGATTCGGCTGCATCCGCGAACGCGATGCCGCTACTGCGCATCTTGCGCACGACGCCGGTGGGATCGAGCAGATCGTAGTCGACCGTATACGGAGTGCCCTGCGCGATCGCGCGATCGATCGCGTCGAGGAGCCTGTCCCGATCTTCGGGAACGACCAGGCGCAGATACTCCTGCAAACTCGCGGGCGGCACCGATCCCGCCAGCAGCACGTCGACCTGCGGTGACCAGTCGAGCACGCCGCGCCTGATGTCATCGCCCTGGGAATCGAGGTTCATCCGCCAGCTGCAGGCACCGATCAGCCGCTGTGCTTCGCTCCACTGCAAAGCCCGTTGCAACGCTCGCCGGTCATCCAACGCGGCATCCGTGAAGTCCTGCAGCGCCAGGACCAGGCACATGGGCGTCGTGTTCTGTGTCACGCGACTTATGCTGCAGAGCAGTTCGCGGTTGCCCGCCCCGACCGACCGGGAGATCCGAATCTGCTGCTCGCGCCCTTCGCGCACGACGGCATTGAGCGCAGCCGCGCTGATATGCCCGCCGCTGGCCTGGCGAATGTTCGAACGTGTGGCGACGGCGCCCGGATCGAGACCGAGCCGCTCGAGAAAGGACTGATTGGCGTACAGCAGATAACCCGCGAGACTGGCTACGGCGAGCCCCACGGGAGAGCACGTCACGGCCAGCAGCGAATGATCCGACGTCGACTGTGCGGCAAGCACGATCGTCTAACGACTCATCAGACGATTTTCTAGATTTGCATCTGCAATGCAGTGCCGATGCGATTCCTGTCGTTCCCGCGATGATCCGTATGCATGATGACCGTGAGCCCCCCCTTTGTCGTCATTCTCACTACATTGAATGACGGTGGCAAGGTACTGCTGCAAGACGGGCGCGCTCATCGTAGACAATACGTATCCGCTGACAGCGCACGATCAATCCTGTCGCGGCTGATCGAGCGGCGACGCTCTCAGCGTCCGCAAACCGCGCACCGTACCTGCCCAGGTTTCGAGCAGTCGTGCCGGCGCAGTGCTGTCGAAGGATCGTCCGTTGGGTGCTGCCGCGGCAGTCGCGACCGGCGTGGCGAACGCGGGCTGGCCCAGCGACTGTTTGGAGCGATACATGGCTTCGTCAGCGGCATGCACCAGTTGGCCCGCCTCGCGGCCGTGTGTCGGAAAGATCGCGATTCCGATGCTCATGCCGACCGAGACCGGACCGGTAGCCGCTCGTACCGGCTGACGCACGATGGTCGTCAGCGTCTGAGCGGTTGCCATCGCCTGCTCGGCATCGACCTGATCGAGAATGATGAGGAACTCATCGCCGCCGAGCCGCGCCACCGTATCGAGCGAGCGAACCGACCGGACCAGGCGTTCGCCGGTCTTGCGCAACACCCGGTCGCCCAACCGGTGCCCATGGTTGTCGTTGAGCGCCTTGAAACCATTGAGATCGATGAACAGCACCGCGAACGTGTGATTGTGGCGCTCGGCGTGCGCCAGGGCCTGCTTCAGCCGGTCCATCACCAGCGAGCGATTCGGCAAGCCGGTCAGTGTGTCGTGGTGTGCCTTGTGCACCAGGTGATGGAACAGGCTCGCCAGCCGCTCGGCCTCGCCCTTGGCCGCAACCGGAACGACCGCATGCGCATTGGCTGCGGACGGCGCCGGCCTGGCCGGCGCATCCGCCGCCTGGTCGCTCGCCTCGCCGTCCGATAGCTCATCCACCGGCTCGGTGACACAACGTCGCAACACCCAGATCGCAGCAGCGCTCGCCAGCAGGACGACTGCAGAGCAGATCAGGATCTGCTCGCACAGATGCACAAGGTTCATCGAGAAGTGGCGAAACGGCAGCACCTGTGATCCATCGAGGCGCGCCATCATCCATTGATCGGGATTGTTCAAGCCGACGAACGTGGACGTCAGGTACAGCGACACCGCGAGCGTGCCGAGTTGGGAGAGCGCGATCAGTCCGAGCAGGAACAGCAGTACACGACAATGAACGGTCTTCGGCATCTGGCTTCATCCTCCATCGACGACGCAGCACCGGGTGGGCTGGCCGGCCCGGACCCAGGTAGCGACATGCGTCCTTCGATTCCTTGAATGCTGGAATGATCGGCGTCACCCGCGGTGCGTCGAGCCGGCCGCTCACGGGCGCATGGTTTTTTTGAACCTGGGTCACAAATCGGCAGGCCGCCACGCGCCGCAGTGAAAGATGGATGGAGAAACCAACCATTCTCGGCCGGCGTGCGCGGGCAACCTCAGCAAAGAGAGAACATGCTCACAGATCGCACGCTGCTTCGCTTGCGCCACTCAGCGCCGCACTCGCACCAGCCGAGCTACTTGTGCATGAGGCGCTGCCCGTAACCAGTCGACAGACTCGCGCATCGCCTCGTCGGTATTGCGACAACCATCGAGGAGAAGCTCGTGATGAAACGACGATTGGGTCTTTGTTTGTACGCGGGCGCGCTGCTTGCTGCTGCTCCGGCCGGCGCGAGCGTTTCAGGCAACATGAACGTGCTGCTGAATCTCGAGAACGGCTGCATCGTGTCAGGCTCCGGCGAACCGCTCGGCGCCGTCGACTTCGGCACCATGGACTTCGGCACTGCACCGACACTCTTTGCCAACGGGCTGGAAGCCCAGTCGATGATCAGCGGCAGCGCCGTGCAGCTGCAGTGCTCGGCGGGCGCCAACCTGAACATCCAGGTCGGCGATGGCCAGAACGCATCAAGTGGCGTACGACGGCTCGCTGACGCCGGCAACTTCGTACAGTACCGGCTGTACACCCAGGCAGGTGGCGGCGGCATCGAATACGCCGTCGGCGGTGGCGCGCTCGATCTGTCCGCGGCCGTTCCCGGCGCGGGCGGAACGTTCAATCTGCCCATCTACGGCCTGATCGCACCTCAACCCGGACTGGTTGCGGGCAGCTACAGCGACACCGTCAGCATCACGCTGACGTTCTGATGTTCGATGGAGCAACAGCGATGACGCCCGTCAGGCACCCCAGCGCATGCATGACTGCCTGGCTTGGCTGCATGGCTGCATGGCTGCCGGCCGTTGCGGGAGCGCTGCCTGCACCGACCCAAGGCGTACTGCAGGTAACCGCTCGCATCGAGAGCGGTTGCCGCGTGGTCGGGCAGCTCGCCCAGGTGCAGACCGTCGAGTTCGGCTCGCTCGACTTCGGAGCGCAGCCATCGATCTTCGCCGTGCCCCTCACGGCGCAGAGCCAGGGGCCGGCCGGCACGCTGCAGCTCACCTGCATCGGCATCGTATCCGCCAACGTCTCGATCGGTACCGGCCTGCATGCCAACGGCAGCCAGCGACAGCTGGCCAGCGGCGCCAACCGGATCGCCTACGATCTTTATGTCGACAGCAATCTGAGCCTGCCCTTCGACGGCACCATGCCGCGCTCGGTCGCGATCTCCCCAAGCGGCAGTACCGCCACGGTCAGCCTGCCCATCTACGGCAGGATCCAACCCGCTCCGGGCGGCTATGCGGCAGGCAGCTACCAGGATGACGTGCAGGTCACCGTGAGCTGGTGAGGCGCCAGCCGTCTTCCACACCCGTAAACGGTACGACCCATGCAAACCACCCGCCGATCGTCGTTCGCCCTCTTCACCGTTGTGATGACCCTGCTGCTGGCCGCTCCACGACTGCAGGCAGGCACCGCACTATTGATCTGGCCGATCGATCCGACCATCGAGGCCGGCGAGCGCAGCGTTGCCCTGTGGCTGGAGAATGTCGGCCACGATCCGGTGACCGTGCAGATCCGTCTGTTCGCCTGGGAGCAGCGCGACTACCAGGATGACTACAGCGCCCAGCAGCAGCTGGTCAGCACGCCGCCGTTCAGCAGCATCGAGCCTGGCAAGAAGCAGTTGATTCGCTTGACGATGCTGCAGCCCGTACCTGCCGGCCAGGAGCGCGCGTTCCGCATTCTGATCGACGAGATTCCAACTGCCCGCAACACCGCGGCGCCGACGCAGACCAACGCCGGTTTGAGATTCCAGATGCGTTACTCGCTGCCGGTGTTCGTCTATGGCAAGGGCCTGTGGCGCAAGAATGCGCCGAGCGGTGCAAGGATGGCCGTGGAGCAGGCACAACCGCAGCTTTCCTGGAGTCTCGAGGAGATCGCAGGCCAACGCTATCTGCAGGTACACAACGCCGGTTCCGGCTACGCGCGCCTGAGCCAGGTCCGAATGCACGCGACAACGGACAACGACACGGACGCGGCAGCGACGCAGATCGATCTGGCTGCGGGACTCCTCGGTTATGTACTGCCCGGCAAGACCATGCGCTGGCCGGTGAACAGCCCGCTTGCGACACGGAACTACAGCTTGCAGGCGCAGCTGGCCGGCGGCGCTTCGCCGGTGACCATCGAGCATCGATGAAAGACTCGGGCAACGAGCGCGATGTCAGCCGCGTCAGCTACCGGATCCAGGATCGGACTCTTGCCGCTGCGCACAGCTTGGCTGATCTGTATCTGTCTGGCGGCAGCCGAAGCCAGCTGGGGTGGTGCATTGCCACCTGCACCGCCGGCGCGGGCCGACCTGGGTCCGCAACTCCCCACCACATTGTTCCTGGAATTGGTCGTCAACGGCTTGCATACCCGCCAGGCGGTGCCGGTACGTCAAGCCGGCAACGACTGGTGGGTGCGATTGAGCGATCTCGGCGATGTCGGGGTACGCCGCGACAGGGTGCCGTGTGGCGATCGCTCGGAGTGGCTGGCTTTGCACCAGTGTCCTGAAATCGATCGCCGCTATGACAGCAACGCGTTGCTGCTGGACCTGTCGGTGCCGCCGTCGTGGTTGCAGGAGCAGCGGCTCAGCGGGCGAGCGAGTCGCGATGTTCCGCCTGCAAGCAGCAGCGCAGGCGTGCTGCTCAATTACGACATCTACGCAAGCAGATCGAACGGTGGTTACAACACGGCTGCACTGTGGTCGGAGCAGCGCGTGTTCGCCAGCGCCGGCACATTCACCACCACCGGTGTCTATCGATCGGTGTCGCTGCCTGACATTGCTGCCGAGCGGCTGCGCGGGACCGAGGGCTACCGGCGCTACGATTCGCAGTGGACCTCCAGCGATGAGACGCGACTTCTGACCTGGACGGTGGGCGACCTGGTGACCGGCGCGCAGTCGTGGAGCACGCCAGTGCGATTGGGCGGAATCCAGCTGGCTCGCGACTTCCGGCTACGACCGGATCTCATCACCTATCCGTTGCCGCAGTTCTCCGGCCAGGCTGCCGTCCCGAGCACCGTCGATCTGATCGTCAATGGTTACCGCGCCGCCACCGAACGGGTGCAACCCGGCCCCTTCACGATCACCGACATTCCCTTCGTCAACGGTGCCGGCGAGGCCACCATCCTCACGACGGACGCCCTCGGCCGCCAGGTTGCCGCCACGGTGCCCTTCTATGCGAGCAGCGAGCTGCTGCAGAAAGGACTGACCGACTATTCCCTGAGCATCGGCGCGCTGCGTCGCGACTACGGTTATCGGGACTTCTCTTATGGGCGAGCGGCGCTGTCCGGCTCGATGCGCTACGGCGTACACGACAGTCTCACGCTCGAAAGTCACCTGGATCTCACATCCGCCCGTTCCGGGGCAGGCTATGCGCTGGCTGGCGCTGGCGGCGTGCTCAAGCTCCGGCTGGCCGGGGTCGTGAACGCCTCGGCCAGCCACAGCACCTTTCGGGACCAGCCAGGCTGGCAGTACACGTTCGGCTATCGCTACACCTTCCGCGGTTTCAACATCGGCTATCAAGGCATGCGCAGCGATGCGGGTTTTCTTACGTTGGACGCACTCGATGCGCCGGGGCTGCGGTCCACCCGTCGCAGCGATGTCATCAATGCCGGCCTGTCGACACCTGCCATGGGCTCGCTGAGCGCCGGCTACTTCGACATGCATTCGAACGATGGCACACGGGTGCAGCTACTGAACCTGTCCTACTCGCGCCCCCTGCGCAACCGAGTCAGTCTTCATATAAGCGCCAACCGCGATATCGAGCGTTCTCGCAACACCGTTCTGGCGCAGATCATCGCGACGTTCGGCGCCGCCGGCAGCCTCACGATCGGCAGTCAGCACAGCAAGACCGCCGGGGAGTATCTCGAATACATTCGCAGCGTTCCGCCCGAAGGTGGCTTCGGTTGGAATCTCGGGTACGCGCGTCCTGGGGCCAATGACTCGACACGCGATGCCTCACTGGCCTGGAGCAACGCACACAATCGGATGGAGGCAGGCGTCTACGGCACGGCGGATCAGCGTGTTAGTTGGGCGAGCACCCGCGGTGCATTGGTGGCAATGGGCGGAGAGGCATTCGCCGCGCGCCAGATCAGCGATGCTTTCGTCGTCGTGACAACCGACGGCGTTGCCGATGTTCCCGTGCGTCACGAGAACCAGCTGGTCGGCCGTACCGACAAGAACGGCTACCTGCTGGTGCCGTGGGTGAGCTCGAACTATGCAGCGAAGTATGCGATCGATCCGCTCGAGCTGCCTGCCGACCTGCGCATTCCCGTGGTGGAGCAGCGCATGAGCGTCCGTCGCCATGGCGGCGCACTACTGCATTTTGCGGTTCAGCCCGTCGTCGCGGTGACCGTCGCGCTCACCGATCGCAGCGGCCTGCCCATTCCGCTCGGCAGCCTCGCCACCGCAACCGGCAGCGGTCAACAGGCCGTGGTCGGATTCGACGGCCTGGTTTACTTCGAAGACCTGGCATCCGAGACGGAACTGGCCGTGACACTGCCCGACGGCGGCGAGTGCCATGCACATCTCACGTTGACCGACAGTGCATCGCAGCCGCTGCAGGTCGGACCACTGCCTTGCGAGCGGCACTGATGCGTAAACATCGATCATTCCGTTCGTTGCCATGGCCTGCGGCGGCGGCCATCGTCGGTATCTTCTGGCTCTGCTGTAGCACGGCGGCTGCGTGCACCGTCAACGGTACTCCCAACATCTCACTGGGCAGCAAGACTTCATTCGAGGTGAACAGTGCCACGCCCAACGCAGGCTCAGGGTCCAGCGGGCTGGCCTGCAGTGGCATTCTGGGGCTGCTCAGCAGCCAGTACATCTATATCAGCGTGAGCTCCAGCACGGGCGTGCTGACACACTCGACCAGCGGCGACAGCATCGGCTTCTCGATCGCGACCGTCCCGAATGGCACGCCGCTCGCGGCCGGCACTACCTCGGGAAACCTGGCTGCCAGCGGATTGCTGAGCTTGAGCGGCGCCAACGGCGAGGCCGCCCTGTTCGTCGGTCTCGGCGCCGCCGGCAATGTGGCCGCCGGGACCTATTCCGGCACGGTCACCTTGCGCTGGCACTATGCCGTCTGCACCAACATCAGCGCGCTCGGAATCTGCATCGGCTCATGGACCCGCAGCGCCGGCATCGAGCAAAGCTGCGTACTCGGCCTATGTACGCTCAACACCGCGTCATTGCCGGGCGCCGGCACGCCGGTTACGTTGACGATCTCGATGCAGATCACACAGGACTGCCGCTTCGATGCCGATCAGATCGACTTCGGCGCCGCGCCATTCGCCGACAGCTTCGGCACAGTCAGCGGTCAATTGCGGATCACCTGCACCAAGGGGGCAACCTACACGGTCGGCCTCAGCGAGGGCGGCTTCGCAAGCGGTGGGCGGCGACGCATGAGCTCGGGCACGCAATACCTGCAGTACGACGTCTTCCGTCCAGGCAATACGGTGTGGAACAACACCGACCGGCGCGTCGCACAGTCCACAGCGGCGGCGGGCAATGTCGCCGAGATCTTTCCTTACGAAGCACGTATCTACCCAGACCAGCTCACGCCACCCGTGGGCACCTACAGCGACACCTTGATCATCGACGTGGCGTTCTGATGCAACGGGCGGCCAATGGCAACGGCCGACGCCAGTTCGAGTTGCTGCGGCAGCCGCCTGAGCCGGCGTCCGCGTGCCGCGGCCTTCGCAACTACCAGCAGGTCTTGCATCGGCGCAGGCAGCGTAGATTCAGCTTGCTCAGATCGTCGGCCGTACTCTGCGAATCCTTCTTGGGCGTGAGCCCGCTCATGATGCGTTGTGCCACGCCCTCTGGTGGCGTCGCCGAATGACACATGAGACACCGCGCGCGATACTTGCTCGCGTCCAGAACATCGGACGCAGCGGAGGCGCTATCGGCCGCCAGGCAGTAACCCGCAGCACACCACAGGAAAATGAGGCAGACGAAGCGGCACGCCACACCGTGAACCGTTCTTTGACCGTTTCGAACGGCACCTGCCGATCGGGAAGGAATGCGCATTTCGCTCCTCCTGCGTGATCCCGGGCTGAGCTTCGTGAACGTAAGTTACCGCGGCCGTATCGTCAAATCACCGGATCCAGCCGCCCATTTCCGCGAGGGCAGCCTTGCACAGGAGTCGGCCCATGACGCGCAGTGAAAGAGACAAGATGCTGGCGGGCGAACTGTACGACGCCATGGATCCGGCACTGGTCACCGCGAGGAACCGTGCCCGGGCGCTGTGTCAGGCACTCAATCGCAGCCGGGAAGAACATGTGCAGGAGCGTCAGCGCATCCTGCAGGAACTGTTCGGCGCGGGCGGCGAGAGTGTCTGGATGCAGCCGCCTTTCTATTGCGACTACGGATCGAACATCGAGCTGGGCGAACGGGTGTTCTTCAATTTCAACTGCGTCGTCCTGGACGTCTGCAAGGTGCGCGTCGGCAGTTTCACCCTGCTCGGTCCGGCCGTGCAGATCTACACGCCGCTGCATCCCCTCGATGCGCAGCTGCGGCGCAAACAGGAGTACGGCAAGCCGGTGGAGATCGGCACGGACGTCTGGATCGGCGGCGGCACGATCATCCTGCCTGGCGTGCGCATCGGCGATCGTGCTGTCATCGGCGCCGGCAGCATCGTGACGCGCGATGTACCTGAAGACACGTTCGCAGCCGGCAACCCATGTCGGGTCATCCGCAATCTCGTTGACCCGGCTGGTGCGAGCGACACCTGAATCGGATCGTGCAGCACTCCTGAAATCAAGCGCTGCGCCAACCACCCAATACGATGATCCCCATCCCGGTCACTGCGACTGCGGCACCGACCAGATCCCAGGCGGTGAGCCGGACCTGATCGACACGCCAAAGCCACAGCAGGGCTACCGCGACGTAGACGCCGCCATAGGCTGCATAGACCCGCCCTGCGGCTGCAGGGTGCAAGGTCAACAACCAGGCGAACAGGGCAAGACTCAACGCTGCCGGCAACAACAGCCAGGCGGATCCGTTTTTCTTGAGCCACAGGTACGGCAGGTAACAACCGACGATTTCGGCCAGCGCCGTCACGACGAACAAGGCCAGGGTTTTTACGATCAGCATGCTTACTTGTTCCATCCGTCATTTCGTACTGACGCTCGGCGAGCGCCGCCCAGCAGGCAATGCTCACGCGTCAGTGCCTCGACGATCGTCTCGACGGACGAACGCCGCGCGCGGCATCGGCGCCGCGGCTGGCGGATGAATTGTAGACGCCGACTACGGCTTCAGCAGATGGAATCCCTCTTTCTCGCTGCCCTCGTCCGGCGGCATGTTGTGGTAGCGCATGTAGACCGGCTGTCCTTTGTAGGACCACTGCATTCTGCCGTCCTCGCGCTTGATCGCGGCCCAGTCGCCTACCTTCTCGGTCTTCTCGCCGCTCGAAACCAGCAGCGGCAGCCAGGCCGACAGGCAACCGGTATTGCAGTTGGACTTGCCCGGGGAATCGCGGTCGTACACGAACAGGGTCGCCAGACCCGGGAAGCTCTTGTAGCGGAAATTGCCGTTGTCGTCCTGCGACAGTGCGGCGTCGCCCGGATGTTCTTTCTTGATGGCGGAAGGTTCTTCTTCCGCAGCCATAGCCGCCGTCGTGACAACCAGAAACAGCCCCAGTGTGATCGATGTGAGACGCATGGTGACCGCCCCCTCTGACCCGCCCTGCGATGTCTCCTTATATAAGGACTTCGAGGAAGGCGATGGAACCCGAATGTATACGTAGCCCCGCGCAATATCGGTCCGCCTGCTCGACCGCGTGGGCCTCGGCAGCAGCGTCGATCACGCCGGGATTGCTGCTTGACTCATGCATAACCCCAAGGTTATATGAAATCCATAGCCCACGAGTTATCGATCAAATGTCGAACGCGCACGACCTGCTCTTCAGAACGCTGGCCGATCCGACCCGGCGCGCCCTTTTCGAGCGCCTGTGCCGGGAGGGCGAGCAGACCGTCGGGGCGCTGACGGCGCGGGCCGGGGTCTCGCAGCCGGCCGTGTCGAAACATCTCGGAGTTCTGAAGCAGGCTGGGCTGGTGCGCGATCGCTACGAAGGCCGCCAGACGCACTACAGCGCACAACTGGGCGCCCTGGCGCCGCTGATCGACTGGACCAAGCAAATGACCGGCTTCTGGCAAAGCCGGTTCGATCATCTCGAAGACCTGCTCAAGAGGATGGATCAATGAGTGAAGCATCGAGCGAAACGCGCAGCGTCGTTGTCGAACGGGAACTGCCCTTTCCACCGGAAAAAGTCTGGCGCGCCCTCACCCAACCGCACCTGATCGAGGAGTGGCTCATGAAAAACGACTTCGAGCCGGCCGTGGGGCACCGCTTCAATCTTCGCGGCGACTGGGGCGGCGTGCTGGATTGCGAAGTCCTTGCGATCGAGCCCCACAAGACGTTGGCCTACAGCTGGAACTTTGCGCACGACGATGCAGCCTACAATCTGCAGAGCGTGGTGACCTTCACGCTCACCGCCACCCGCAGCGGAACTCATCTGCGCATGGAGCAGGCAGGCTTCCGGCCCGAGCAGAAACAGGCTTTCGGCGGCGCCCAGCATGGCTGGCAGCAGTTCTTCAGGAAGCTCGAACAGGTTCTGGCGCGGGCCGCTTGAAGTCGGCCGCACATTTCACCCCCCAACCCGTTTATGGAATTGCAGTGCCGGGACATTCGACCAGAGAGCGACCCATGAAGCGAGCCGATGCAGCAGCCAAGGCGAAGCCAGGAACCAAACGCGCTGTCGGCACGGGCGGCGCACGCAAGCCCGCTGCCAGGAAGGCCGGCGCCACCGCGAGACCCGCCTCCCCTCCGAGCAATCCAAAGCTTCACGACCTGAAGGATTGGCGCGACGAGACGCTGGCTCGCATGCGCGCGCTGATCCTCGAAGCCGATCCCGAGATGATCGAGGAGCGGAAATGGCGCAAGCCGTCGAATGCAATGACAGGCGTACCCGTCTGGTCGCACCATGGGATCGTCTGCACCGGCGAGAAGTACAAGAAGGCCGTGAAGCTCACGTTCGCCCAGGGCGCCAGTCTTCCGGACCCGTCGCGACTCTTCAATGCCAGCCTGGAGGGCAACACGCGTAGAGCCATCGACATTCCCGAAGGGGAAGCGGTCGATACGCGGGCGTTCAAGGCGCTCGTGAAGGCGGCCGTGGCCCGGAACGCCGCGTCAAAGCGAGGGTAATCGGATGCAGACCAAGAGCACATCGCGCGTAAGCAAGTCACGCAAGGCCGCGGGGTCTGCGAGCAAGACCGTCTCGAAGACCAAATCACGTGCGAAGACGCCCCAGCCGACCAAGATGCACAAGAGTGGAAAAGTCGTCCTGCTCTCCGGCGGCAACCCGCAGATCGCGATGGGCGACGGCGACGCTCCGGTACAGGCATACATTGCCGCGATGCCGGGCTGGAAGAGCGATCTCGGCAAGCGGCTCGACGCACTGATCGCACGCACCATCCCCAACGTGCGCAAGGCCGTGAAGTGGAACTCACCGTTTTACGGCGTCGACGGCCAGGGCTGGTTCCTGTCGTTCCACGTCTTCACACATTACGTGAAGCTGACCTTCTTCCAGGGCAAGTCGCTGCGCCCGCTTCCGCCCGGACCCAGCAAGGACCCGAACACGCGTTATCTGGATATCCGTGAAGACGACCAGCTCGACGAGAAGCAGCTGGTGAGCTGGGTGAAGCAGGCGGCCGCGCTGCCCGGCTTTCTCGGACCCAAGTCAACCTGACAGCCGCATTCGGCACGACCGTGGCCCGCTGCGGGAAACTGCGGCGGGCATGCGCTGGCGATCCATGCCGAATTCGGTTGGATGGTCACACTTGAGCAGAAAGACAGCTCAATCGCGGGCTGCGCGCCGCCACCAACATTCATCAGCTTGCGCAGCCCGCGTCGTTACAGCTCGACCTTCAATTGATGGCAAAGCAATAGAGCAGTCCGCCGCTGCCCCACTTCTGCATCAAGCCAGGGCTGCAGCCGAGCGTCTCGTGCGCCGAATTCCATGAGCTGCTGGAACCGGCGCGGTCGTGATGGCCGATCTGCGCGCTGCCGTCCCTGCTGCTCGTCCAGTTCTTGCAGGTGTGATCGGCGCTGTCGGTGTAAGCGGTGCCGTCGGGCTTGCTGCCCGTCAGGATGTCGTGCATCAGCGGGCTGATGGGGCCGCCGGAGAAATTGATCCGCTTGCCGTCCTCATCGAGTGCCGTCGCCACGTTGATGTGATTGCCGGGCCGCGCGGTTTCCAGGGTATCGCCGTGCAGCTCAGCAACGTTGTTGGCAATCAGGGCGCCCTTGGCGTTGTGCCATGGTCCCTTGCCGATGCGGTCGCGCGCGTTGACGGCAGGCTTGCCATTGGCAGCGCTGGTGCTGAGATAGGCGTGCCAGGTTTTCGAAGTGACCTCGGGCCGCTCGGTCGAAGCCGCCAGCTGCTGGCAATGCTTGTCCGCACCCTCCAGGCCGCCCAGGTCGCCGCCGAAGCCGGGGCTCACGCTGGTGACGAAGAAAGTCATGGACGGCGAATCAGCGGCGCTGGCCGTCTGCGCGACCGCCAGGCCAAAGACCGACAGCATCGAACCCACGAGAATGTTCAGCGTCGTGCGCATTTTCAAAAGCTCCCTTCCTGTGTAGTGACCGGTATCTCTGTTCTGTCCGGCGCCTGTGACGGGCTGGAGCGACGGTTCCATTCCCGCAGGACGGCGGCCGGGGTCGGAGTGTCGAGCAGGCTGACCACGACGAATGCAATCAGACTGCCGGCCAATCCGGCGAAGATGGGCGCGTTCGCGTAGATGTCGCCCATCGCGATCATGGAGCCGAGCGTCAGTATGGTGCCGACGAAGATGCTCGCCAGCGCGCCTCTCGAAGTGCCGCGCTGCCAGAACATGCCGCCGAGGATGGGAACCAGCAGGCCGCCGACGAGAATGGCACTGGCGATGGTGAGCCCGGCCACCACGTCCTTCAAAGCGCAGGCGATGGCGATCATCAGGATGCCGAAACCCAGGATGTACCAGCGGGTATTGCGCACCTCATCGTGTTGCTGATCGGCGCTCGTCCCCGCCTGGTGCTTGCGCAGGACATTGATGATGTCCTCCTTGGCGACCGTCGCGGTAGCGATGAGCGCGCCGCTGGACGTGGACATGATCGCCGCCAGCGCGCCGGCCACTACGAGACCCGCCAGACCGGCCGGCAGGACATGACGAACGACTTCCGTGTAGACATCATCGCGGTCGGCGATTTCAGGCAACAGCACCTTGGCCGACATGCCGATGAGAGCACCGGCAATCGCGTAGCAGAAACCATAACCCGCCGCCGCCGTACCGGCCCACTTCGCGACCCGGTCGCTGCGCGCAGTGAACACCCGCTGCCACAGATCCTGGCCGATGACCATGGTGAACACGTACAGGAAGAAGTACGTGAAAATGGTGCCGACACCGATATGCGTGAGCGAAAACGCCGTCGGCGCCAGGTTGGCGTGCAGGCCTTCGAATCCGCCGGCGCGCAGCAGCGCCAGCGGCAGCAGGATCGCAAACATGCCGACCGTCTTGATCAGGAACTGCACGAAGTCGGTCAGCGTGATCGACCACATGCCGCCCAGCACCGAGTAGCACACCACCACGCCGCCGCCGAGCAGGATCGCCGGCACTTTGCCGAAATCGAACAGCACCGCGAAGATCGAGCCGTAGGCGATGGTGGAAGTGACGGAGATCATCAGCGTGTAGCTGAACATCACGATGCCGGAGATCACGCTCGAGCCCGGACCGTAACGCAGCTCCAGCATCTGGCTGACCGTGTACACCCGCAGCCGGTTGATGCGGGCCGCGAACACCACGCTGATCAGCAGCACGCCGAAGGCCATGTTGAACACCAGCCACATCCCCGAGATGCCGAACTGATAGCCAAGCCCGACGCCGCCGACGGTCGCGCCGCCGCCCATCACCAGTGCCGCCATCGTGCCGGCGTACAGCATCGGACCGAGGCGCCGCCCGGCGACCAGGAAATCCGATTCCGTCTGCGCCCGGCGTTTGGAGTACCAGCCGATGCCGATCATGGCGCACATGTAGATCGCGATGACGATTAGATCCATGGTCTGTTTCTGTTCCCGGAAATTGCCGTGAGGAGCGCGCGTCGGTTCGCTTTCAGATCACTTGCGCGGCTCGGGCCGCACGCCGTTGACGATCTTGAATCTCTGCACCCGGAAGTCCTCGGACGTATAGAGATAGCCGCGCGAGTCGAGCTCCATCTGGTGATTGCGGTGATACTCGCCCGCATAGGTGCCGTAGTGGCCGAACCGGCTGAGCTCCTCGCCGGTGTCGCGACGCACGAACACGGTCTGGAAATTGCCCGGATCGTTGATCGCCATCATGCTCTGGGTCGCATCCGGCCAGAACGTGACGTTGCCGACCGAGCCCGACACCCGCGTTTCCTTGGCGTAGATGAACTCTTTGACGAACGTGCCGTCGCGCTTGAACACCTGCACGCGATCGTTCAGGCGATCGCTGACGTACACCAGCCCGTCGTTGGAGATGCGCACGCCATGCACGATGCGGAACTGCTGCGCCGGCGGCGCCTTGGGATCGTAGGGCGGCAGCTTTTCGTCGGTGGGCGCCTTGCCGTAGGCGCCCCACTGGCGCTTGAACTTGCCGGTGTCGGCATCGAACACGATGATGCGGTGATTGCCGTAGCCGTCGGCGATGTAGGCCTCGTTGTGCTCGGGATCGACCGCTATCGCTGCGGCGCCAGAGAGCTGGCTCGGATCGAGGCTGCCCTTCGACGGGCCGCGGCCACCGATCTGCAGCAGGAACTTACCGTCCGGGCTGAACTTGAGCACCATGCCGTCGGGCGGGCTGCCGTCCTGGCCGGGGCGCGTCTGGCTACCACCGATCCAGACATTGCCCTTGTAGTCGACGTAGATGCCGTGTTCGGCGGATGGCCAGTCGTAGCCCTTGCCCGGTCCGCTCCAGGAGCGGACCACGTTGCCGTCGGCATCGAATTCGATCACGTGAGGCGCAGGCACGCAGCATTTCGCGCCGGGCGGATCCAGGGTCGCGCCCTTCACCCACGACTGCAGCACCTGCGGGCTGGTCAGCACCCACACGTGATCCTTGGCATCCACGAAAATTCCATCCACCCAGCCGAGCGCCCACTGGTTCGGCAGCGGCAGCTTCGGCCAGCTCGTATCGAGCGCGTATTCAGGCACGCCCGGCGGAGTGTTCTCGGCGTGGCCCGGCGTTGCCGTCGCACACAGCACGGCCAGGGTAATAGTGAAGAGCGAGCGCCAGGGCGCCTGAATCTTGTCGAACATATCCCCCCCTTCCTTCGATCATTCTCATCGTCGAGCAGGACGTTGGTCAGACCGGCGGGCCGAGGCACCGCCAGTGCCGCTGACATTCATCGCACAGCATTCGAAAAGGAAACAGCACGCACGAATCGAAATGTATTCGGATATTCGCAATCAGCAACGAGCCGCAGCAGCTCCCCGGGTGCGCTTCCCCGAAACCGCGACGCACTTGCATGCGGTTGAAGATGCAACCATGCGTGGAGCTCGTTGCGATCGCGCTGCGCCTCTGCGGGTGGCCGTGGTCTCATCGCCTTGGCTCGATTCAGCCTGCCTGATGTTTAATGTATAGACATAACAGCAGCCAAATGCAAGCAAACATTTCTCCAGTGCGGCGTCGCTGTTTGTATGCGTCGGGTATTGAAACGCGGTGAAGACATGTCAAAGCAATCGCCGGCCGCCGCGCAGAGCCGGGAGCTCGCGTAATTATTATTGGCAGGCGCGCGAAAGAGCAGGCGCGAATGCGCCTGCCCGAATATTGAACGCTTCGTCGGAGCGGGTCGCCGACCGCGCTAGCGAGTGCCCGTCTGCTGAGCCTTGTCCTGCGCTGCCTTGTCCTTCGCAAGCGCCGCCACCTTGGTGGAGCGCTCCGCCAGCGAACGCAGCAGCTCGGCCTTGGCCGCCTCGCCCTGCGGATGCTGGATGAACACCTGCGTGAACTGGGTGCTGAGCGCCGAGGAAATGGCCGTATTGGCGCCGGTCTTGGGATCCGGATAGGCATCGGCCAGGCGGTGCAGGACCTTGTACAAGGAAGGCGCCGCGATCTGCCCGTTGCTCAGGTGATGGGTCGAGTCGGCCCGGATCAGCGACGTGTACCAGGTGTCGACATCGGCATAACCGCCGAACAGCCCTTCAGCGCCGGTCGGCGTGATCTTGAGCTGCACGCGCATGTCGCGAATGATCTGCTGTGTCGGCACGCCGGTGTCGCTGTTCCAGGGAATGAGCACCTTCGACAGCGGTTGCGTCGTCAGCACGCCATCGACGATCTTGCCGTCGACCTGCTGAATCAGGCGCGCGCCCCAGCGAGTGTCGATACGCTGCGAACCGCCCGGAACGATGTTGTCGCCGGTGGCATCCGTCAGCAGACGATCCATGCCGCGATAGAACGTCACCCGGACCTCCGGGTCGTTGCGCATGTCATCGACGCCGCTCAGCTCCACCATCAGGCGGCTGAAGAGCTGCTTCTTGATCGCCATCTTCAGGAACACCCACTGCAGGCCATCCTTGCGATAGCCATTGAGGCAGCCGATGGCGCGGTACAGCTGATTGTCGATGCCCGGCGTGCCGTCCGGACTCTTGAAGTCCTTGGGTCCGATCTTGCCGTCGAGATTCATGCCATAGGACGGACCGATCGCCTCATGGAACGGAAACGAATCCGCGGGAGACAGATCCGGATACCAAGTTTCGACCTCGTAGCGCAGCTGCGTGCCGACCAGCGTGCGCTTCTTGTTCTTCGGGTAGCGCACTTCGAACTGTTCGCGCGGGCCCAGCAGGTTGAGCCCGTCGGGACATTCGGTCTTGCCGCCCGGGGTCTCGTAGGTCGCCCAGATCATGTCGGTCAGCACGTAACCGATCGTGCCGTTCCTCGGAGCCAGCGGGGCCTCGGCAGCAGCATCTGCGGCAGCGGCCGAGCCGGCGCCCGCGCACATTGCCGCCAGCGCACACAAGGCGGCCGTACGCCCGCGGACTCGCACGCCGGAATATTGCTGAGCTGTAGTGTTCATGGTCCCCCCCGATGTCGCGATAGCCGAATCAATGAACGACTAAAGCGGTGTCCAGATCCGTCACAGGTGGCCGCCGAAGTGGTCGTCCCGCAGCCAGAATGCCTTGAGCCCATTGCGCTGACCGCGCCACTCGCCGGTGGCGGCGCCGGTGACGTCGCCCGCCTCATGGTCGCCAGCATACGTGTACACGGGCCGATCGAGGTAGGCCCACACGCTCAGCGCATCGCTTGCGCCCGGCGCGGCGCGATGGCCGGTCTTGGGATCGATCTGCATGATGCTCCACGTGCGGCTGGTCGCCTTCGCGCCCGCCTCGGCCGGCACGTAAGGCCAGTGCTTCAGGCACCGCTGCGCATCGCCGCCGCCGCACATCGCCAGGCGATAGACCTGCGTGTCATCCGGGTGATCGCAGCTGAGCTGATCGAGCGAGTCGTCGCCGCAGACATAGCGGTAGATCGTCATGCCGCGAGCATCGGCGAGCGTCTGCCCTTGCAGGGTATCCTGCGCCGTGAAGCCCGCCGGCGGCTCTGGCGCGCGCTGCGCGAAGACATTGCTCCAGCCTGGCGTGTCGCTGCCCTCGAAGCTCCACTGCTTGGAGTCGAGCACATGCGTGTACAGCGGCTGGTTCCGGAACGCCCACTGCATCACGCCCGGTGAGCGCTCGATAACCGACCACTCACCCTGGGCCTGCGCCAGCTGCGGCGCGAGCAACGGCTTCCAGCTCTGCGTGCAGGCCTCATCGCACATCGATTTCTGCGGCGTGTCCTTGTCGTAGGCGTAGACCGAGTAGTTCTTGTCGGTCGTCAGCAGCCGGCCGACGCTGGTGGTCTTGACCGCGAATCCGGGCGGAACCTTCGAAGGCGGCTTGGCCGGGATGCGGAACGCCGGCGAATCCTGGCCGAACTGGCGCGTCGTGCCGCCCATGACGTCGCCGGGCTTGCTGTCCTTGCTGGAGGTGTACAGCGCCTGCTCGTCATAGGCCCACTGCTTCTTGCCGTCCTTGCGATCGACGATGCTCCACTTGCCCACCGGCTTGGCGTCCGCGGCGGCCAGCACCGGCGGCCACAGGTCGGTGCAACTCGGGCGCGTCGCCAGCTCCGGCAGCTCCAGCCCCGGTGGATACGGGCTCATCATGCCCGCCGTCTCGGTGCGCACCTCGTCATAACAAGCGGGGATGCCCTTCGCTTCGCCGCTTTGACCGTTGCGCATGGGCTTCAGCGGCCAGATGTACAGCGTGTGGCCCTGGGCGTCGGCGAACACCGGACCGTCGAGCTCGGTGGCCTCGACGCGAAAACCCGGCGGCATGGGGACTTCCACATAAGCCTCGACCGGCTTGCCCGCGACGGTCGAATCCGCCGTGGCCTCGGTGGCGGCGAAGGTCAGCACCGTGACGGCCGCGATCGCGGTCAACCGCAAACCGGCGGCGCCATACTGCTTCTGCAAACGATTCAAGTGCACGTTGTCCCCTGCTGAATGACTGCCCCGGCTGCGCAAAGCCGAATCCGAACCGACGCCGGCACACATTGCTGCAGCGCCCTTTAGACCAGGATCTCGCCGATTTCCTTGGACGTGTTGTTGCTCTGCTCACCCCAGGAGTCGAGGTCCACTCCCATCAGCTTCATGGCGGTGTAGCCCAGGCGCGTGCCCGGCGTGCCGCCGCCGCTCAGGTGCAGTCCCGTCTTGACCCGGCCCTGGGCGCGGCCGGCGCTGAACAGCGGAATGCCCTCGATGGAGTGCGTCTTGGCGAACGATTGATCGGTGGTCGCGTAGATGAACACGTTGTCGAGCATGGTACCGTCGCCTTCCTTGAAGTTCGCCAGCGATTGCACGTAGTACGCCCATTCCTCCATGGCGCGCTTGGTGTACCAGGACACGTGCGGCTGGCACTTGGCCTTGTCATCGACAGCTTCTTCGTGCGTGGCCGTGTGATGCGGCTTGTCGTAGCCGGCCCGCGTCGTGCCCGAAAACGCTGCTGCGTAGAACATATTGAACACGCGCGTCTGATCGCAGGCGACCGCCATGAGCATCAGGTCGGTCATCTGCCGGTGGCGCTTGGATACCAGGTCCGCGTCCAGGCCCTGCGGCACGTCCGCGGGCTGCTTCGGCACCTTGCAGGCCGCGATCGGATCAGGCTTGCGCAACTGCAGATCGAAGCGGCGCTCCAGGTCGCGCAGGCCGCTGAAATACTGATCGAGCCGCTCGCGGTCCTCGGCGCCCACCAGCTTGGTCAGCGACTTCGCTTCCTCGGAGACGCCGGACAGCACGCTCTTGCGCACCATCACCTTCGGATCGGGCGTGAACTCGGCGGCGTTCGGATCCTGGAAGTCCGGTCCGTACAGGCGCTGGTAGAAGCGGATCGGCGACCACTCCGGCGTCGTCACCGAGTTGCCGTTCTCGTAGCTGAAGCTGTCGCGCACGTCGCCGGTCGAGGTGGCGCTCAGCATGCGAAAGCGCGTCGCGTTGCCGATCTTGCGCGAGATCGTCACGTCAATGGTTTCACCGGGACGGTTGGCCGCGGTCAGCGGCGCGATGCCGCTGCGCAGGATCACCCAGCCGGTGTGATGGCACAGGTTCGGCGCCGCGTCCTTGAACACGTGATAGTTCGTGAACAGGTTGATGTGCTTCTGTACCGGCGCCAGCGCCGCGATTTCCGGCGGCAGATCGAAGTTCGCGCCGGTCTTCTCGGGCACGAACACCGCCTTGCTCATGCCCAGCCCCCACTGCCAGGTGCCGAAACGCAGCGGCAGTGGCGCGCCGGAGGCCAGCGCCGTGCCGTTGTCATTCAGGAAGCAATTCAGCAGCGGCAGCGCCACCGTCACCGCGCCGCCGTTCAACATGCCCCTCAACACACGTCGTCTGCTCAATTTGGTCATGTTGCTCATCAGTGTCTCCCGCTGGTTCGGGTGTTTTGGCGTTTGGGGTTCAACTTCAGCCCGGGCTCGCGACCGGCGCCGGCACGGCGTCCTTGCTGTTCACCACGGTCGGTGTCGGCTTCGCGGCAGGCTTGGCAGCAGCCGGCCTGATCTGCGAGAACGCGTGGCTCAACGCGATGTCCCGCAGCAACTCGGGCAATTTATAGCCTGCTTCCTCGAAGCGCTTGGTGAAGTGTTCGAGGATCTCACGATCCTTCGCCGGTGACAGCGGACCGCCGGTGCCATAGCTGTACACGCGATGCGCCAGGCACTTGGGCAGCCCCGGATGATCGCGCAGCGCCTTGCCCAGGCCTTCCATGTCGGTGAACGGAACGCCGTCAAGATTGCCGCTCGTATCCAGCGGCGCGCCGCGCTCGGTCTCGCGATAGTGGCCGGCGCCGTCGAAATTCTCCAGCGCCAGGCCCACCGGATCGGTGATTCGATGGCAGCCGGCACAGGACGGATTGGAAGCATGCACCTTCAGGCGCTCGCGCGCGGTCCGCAGGCTGCCATCCGCATCCTCGAGCAACGAGAAGTCCACGTTCGGCGGCGGCGGCGGCACCGTCTGGCACAGGAACAATTCGCGCAGCGCTTTGCCGCGCAACGTCGCCGAGCTGCGCACCGGATGCGCGTGCTCGGCCAGGAAGGAAACCTGGGTCAGCAATCCAGAACGCGGGCTGTCCTCGGGAAATTCATACGGCACCCAGCCATTGACGGTGGGCACGCCATAGATCACCGCCAGGTTCATCGACATGAACGTGTTGCGGGTGGTGAACAGATCGCGATAGTCCTCGCGCTTGTTCACCAGGTGATCGACGATGGTCCGCAGCGTCTGCTCGCGTGCGTCCGCCAGCGTCGCGCCCGTCACTGCCGGGTAGGCCAGCGGATCCTTGGCCAGGCTGTCGAACTTGTTGAAGCCCATCATGTCGTCGAAGAAGGCGCGCACGCCGTCCTCGAGCCGTGCGCTGGCGAGCATGCGATCCACCGCACGCTTCATTCCTTTGCTGGTGTGCAGCTCGCCGCTTTCAGCGGCTCGCAGCAACTCGTCGTCGGGCGCGGCATTCCAGAGGAAGAAGCTCAGCCGCGAAGCCAGCGAATAGGAGTCCAGGCGCAATTGCCCCTTGGCGTCCGGATCCGGTTCGGTCACGTCGATGATGTACAGCGCCTCGGGGCTGACCAGCATGCCCTCGAGCACGCTCGCCAGGCCCGGGTAGAAACCATGCAGGCGCCCGGCCGACTCGTTCGCCATTTTCACCAGGCGCGCCACCTTCGCATCGTCCGCCGGACGGCGATACCAGAGCCGCACGATCTTGCTCAGGAACTGCTCCGCGCAAGCGTCATCTGCCGCGTCGGGCGAGGCCGGCTTGCACGGGATCAGGAAGTCGCGGTGGTCGTCGTCGATCACCTTGGCCGCAATCGTCGTCGCCGCCTGTTGCACCTGCTGCAACTGATCCGAGGTCAGGCCGATCGAGGCTGCGCCAGCGGCAAGCAGCCCATCCACCCGCGGCAACGGCGGCAGCGGCGGCGTCACGGCATCGGCAATGTCGGCGCCGAAGATATGCGAGAGCGTCAGCGTGTACTGCTTGCCGGTCATCAACCGCACGCGTGCCGGCGAGGCGCTGCCTTCGGGCTCACCCGTGCCGCAGGAAGCCAGTGCGAACGCCAGGCAAGCCACCACACCTGCACGCCCTGCGATCTTGCTGGGCCTGCCAGGGCGTGGCTTTCGTCCTGCCGTGGTCGAGGGAATGCTGGGGATCATGTTTGCGCTCGCGATGAATACCTAGGCATGGATGATGGCATGTTGCGCAGACGCATCGAAGCACCGGCGACTGGCGCTCCGGCACCCCTCGAATAGGCATTCGCCACCAAAAATGAGTTCAATCAGCTTTCCTGCCATCCGCTTTAGACATGCTAAAAGCCGCCGCGCAGCGGCCGGCGCGACCTGGCATGCGCCGCATCGGTTGCGTGCACGCTGCAGTTCTTCATCGTGGGGCGACTGGGGTTTCACAACTTTGCGTTCGCCTGCCTGCGGGTTGTGGTTTAATGTATATACATATTGCGATCGAATGCAAGCGTCTTCGATGCCGATCGGTGCTCGATAACTGTCCGTGAAAAGCGCATTGCGATGACCATCATTCATGCCGCGCAGACGCTGACACCGCAGGGCTGGCGCCGCAATGTGCGCCTGCACGTTCGCAACGGGCGCATCGCCGCGATCCAGACCGACGTTGCGCCGCAGGCCGGCGACGACCTGCACGCAGTGCTGGTGCCGGCAATGGCGAACCTGCACAGCCATGCATTCCAGCGCGGCATGGCCGGGCTCACCGAGTTGCGCGGCTCCTGCGAGGACAATTTCTGGAGCTGGCGCGAGGTGATGTACCGCTTCGCGCTGTCGATGACGCCGGAGCAGGTCGAAGCCATCGCCGGCCAGGTCTATATGGAAATGCTCGAGGCCGGCTTCGGCCGCGTCGGCGAATTCCATTACCTGCACCATCATCGCGACGGACGACCCTATGCGGACCCGGGCGAAATGGCCGGCCGCATTGCCGCCGCCGCCCAGCTCACCGGCATCGGCCTGACGCTGCTGCCGGTGTTCTATGCGCACTCGACATTTGGCGGCGCCGCGCCCAGCCCCAGCCAGAGGCGCTTCATCAGCACCATCGACAGCTATGGCCGCCTGCTGGAGCGGTGTCACGCCGTAGTCCAGCCTCTGGCGACAGCCGTCGTCGGAGCTGCTCCGCACAGTCTGCGTGCGGTTACGCCGCAGGAGCTGGCCGAGGTGACGGCGCTGGCTGCCACGGGCCCGATCCACATCCACATTGCCGAACAGAGGCAAGAGGTGGAGGACTGCCTGGCCTGGTCGGGACAGCGTCCGGTGCAATGGTTGCTGGATCACGCCGCGCTGGACACTCGCTGGTGTCTGGTTCACGCCACACACATGGATGCGACCGAGACGGCGCGGCTGGCCGCCACCGGAGCGATCGCCGGGCTGTGCCCGATCACCGAGGCCAATCTCGGCGACGGCACCTTCGATGCGCTCGATTTCATCCGTTGCGGCGGCCGCTTTGGAATCGGCACCGACTCCAACGTCCAGGTGGGCGTCGCCGATGAGCTGCGCCTGCTCGAGTATTCGCAGCGCCTGCTGCATCGGGCCCGCAACGTGCTCGGCACCCCCGAGCGCTCGACCGGCCGGGTCCTGCTGGAACGGGCATTGCCGGGCGGCGCAATGGCGCTTGGCGCTGGTTTTACCGGCATCGCGGTGGATTGCCCGGCCGATTTCGTCAGCCTGGATCGACAGCATCCGGCGCTCGCCTGCAAGCGGGAGGATGCGCTGCTGGACGCCTGGATCTTCAGCGGCGGCAACAGCGTGATCGATTGCGTCTGGGTGGCGGGCGAAAAAGTCGTCAGCGCCGGCCGGCACCGCCGGCGCGACGAGATCGTCAAGCGCTTCTTCAGGACGATGCAGCAGCTATGCGATTGATACGACAATGGCGCGCGCGGCACTGTTGAAAATTTTCCACAGCCGCTGGCCAGACTGAGATAATCGCCGCTTCATGCCAGCAGAAGAAATCCAATGAAGTCAAAGACGCCGCGAAGGACAGCGCGTAAGTCCCCCGAAGACAGCAAGGTCGCCATCTCGCTGCATCAACGCATACTGACCGATATCCAGGATCGCATCCTGTCGGGCGAGTGGGCGCCAGGCCATCGCATTCCGTTCGAGCACGAGCTGATGCGGCAATACGGCTGCTCACGCATGACCGTGAGCAAGGTGCTGACGCAGCTGGCGGGCGCGAAAATGATCGAGCGCCGCCGCAAGGCCGGCAGCTTCGTCAGCCGGCCGCATTCGCAATCCGCGGTGCTGGAGATTCCGGACATCAAGACCGAGGTGGCGGCGCTCGGCCTGCCCTACCGCTTCGAGGTCATCGGGCGCCACAAACGCAGCAGCCGCACTTCGGATCGCGAGTTGCTCGATACGCGTGCATCGATTCCGCTGCTGGAGCTGACCTGCTGTCATTTCGCCGGCCGCCAGCCGTTCTGCTTCGAGGAGCGGCTCATCAACCTGCTGGCCGTCCCCGAAGCGGCGCAGGAGACGTTCGGCGAAGTAGCGCCGGGCGCCTGGCTGCTGGGCCGCGTGCCCTGGACCATCGCCGAGCACAAGATCCGCGCCACCGCGGTGGAAACGGCTGCGGCCGAGGCTTTGCAGCTGCGCGCCGGCAAACCCTGCCTGACCATCGAGCGCCGGACCTGGAGCGCCGACCAGCCGGTCACGTTCGTCCGCCTCACCTATCCGGGCAACCTGCACGAGCTGGTGGCCAGCTTCGCACCGCCGGAGCCGCCGAGCGCGAAACGGCGTCGCTGACGCCTGCATTCAGCAGGCTCAGGCCGGGCTGCCCGGCAGGCTCGCCACAATCGGCTGCTTCCCCACGGACACGTCCGCCTGCCGCCGCGCGGCGGCAATGATGAAGGCGCGGAAATCGCCGCCGAACGGCCGATCGAGCGCGTCCCGATCCCAGGCGAGGAAATACGGCTCGGGCATGCTCAGCCGACGGTCGATCGGAATGACCAGGCGGCCGGCCCGCACCAGCTCGACGATCATGGAAACCTGACCGAGCACGAAACCGCCGCCATCCACCGCCGCGTCGATGGCCGAGGCCGACAGCGAGAACGCCAGGTCGCTGGCGGTCTTGGGCGGCGACAGCCCGACCGAGCGCGCCCAATCGGCCCAGGTCGGCGGCGGGCGATGCCGCAGCTCCCAGGCGATGTCGATGAGCGGCGCCCGCAGCACGTCGGCCTCGGTGCTGACCGGATGCGAGCGCAGAAACTCCGGCGAGCAACACGGCACCACGGCGTCCACGAACAGCTCCGCGGAACGATCGTACTTGCGCACGTCGGCGCCGTAGGACATCCGGAAATCGATGCGCTCGTCCTGCAGCACCAGTTCTTCGTGCGTGCCGATGAGCCGCACCGACAGACCCGGATGCGCCGTTCGCCACTCCCGCAACAGCGGCTGCAACCACAGCGCCAGCGACGGCAAGGCGCTCAGCGCGATGCCCTGCTTGGAGCGGGCCAGCTGCAGGGTGTGCTGGGCCCAGCGCAACTGGTCGAAACCGATGCGCACGTTTTCGTAGTAGACCCGGCCCCAGGAAGTCAGCGCCAGCGAGCGGCCGTTGCGCTCGAACAGGCGCACGTTCAGCGCCTCTTCGATCTTGCGCAACTGCTGGCTCACCGCACCGGGAGAAACGCCCAGCTCCTCCGCGGCGGCGGCCACGCCGCCGCAACGGGCCACCGCTTCGAAAGCCTGGATGGCCCGCATGGTCGGGAGGGTCGTTATGACGGATCTACGCTCCATACTTCAGCCACGATGCAATGTACTAAAGTTGCATTCGATATTAATATGTCTATACATTAAAGCACACCTGAACGCCGAAGCGAACGGAAAATCCCATGAGCCCCCGCCCCTCCCAAGACCAGCTGCCGCGCCAGCGGATCTGGCGCAATGCGCGCCTGGTCACGTTGGCCGACGGCCGCCCGGGACTGGGGATCGTGGAACATGGCGCCGTCGCCGTTCGCGACGGCCGTATCGCTTATGCCGGCGCCGAGGACGAGTTGCCAACCGCATGGCGCGCGGGGGCCGAAATCATCGATTGCGAAGGCCGCTGGATCACGCCCGGCCTGATCGACTGTCATACGCACCTGGTTCATGCCGGCAATCGCGCCAACGAATTCGAGCAGCGGCTGAACGGCGCGAGCTATCAGGAAATCGCGCGTGCCGGCGGCGGCATCGTCTCTTCACTGAGAGCACTGCGCGGCGCATCCGAAGACGAGCTGGCACGCCAATCGCTGGCACGACTGGATGCGCTGATCGCCGAAGGCGTGACCACCGTCGAAATCAAATCGGGCTACGGCCTCGATCTGGACAACGAGCACAAGTCGCTGCGCGTGGCACGCCGATTGGAAACCGAACGTCCGGTGACCATACGCACGACCTTTCTCGGCGCTCACGCGCTGCCGCCAGAAGCTCAAGGCGACAAGAACGCCTATGTCGAGAAAGTGGCACGCGAGATGTTGCCGGCGCTTGCAGCCGAAGGCCTCGTCGATGCCGTCGATGGTTTCTGCGAAACGATCGCGTTCTCGCCTGAGCAGATCACGCAGGTCTTCACCGCGGCCACAGCACTCGGGCTTCGCGTCAAGCTGCATGCCGATCAGTTGTCCAATCTCGGCGGCGCCGCCCTCGCCGCCCGATACGCGGCGTTGTCGGCGGATCATTTGGAGCACACCGACGAAGCCGGTGTAGTCGCCATGGCGCAAGCCGGCACGGTCGCCGTAGTGCTGCCCGGCGCTTTCTATTTTCTTCGCGAGACGCAGCGACCGCCCATCGCATTGCTGCGCCAGCACCGCGTACCGATGGCAGTGGCCACCGACTCGAACCCCGGCACGTCGCCGCTCACTTCGCTGCTGCTGACGATGAACATGGCCGCGACGCTGTTCCACATGACCGTGGACGAATGTCTCGCCGGCGTCACCCGCGAAGCCGCCCGCGCGCTCGGACTGAGCGATCAGGTCGGCACGCTGGAGCCCGGCAAGTGGGCGGATCTCGCCCTCTGGGACATCGAACGGCCGGCCGAGCTCGTCTATCGCATGGGATTCAATCCGCTCAATACCCGCATCTGGAGAGGTCGATGACCGCAATCACGTTGCAGCCTGGCGTCGCCACACTCGAACAGTGGCGCACAATCTATCGTGGCGCAGTTCCCAAGCTCGATCCCGCTTGTCGAGCGGCAGTGGAAAGCGGCGCGCAGGCGGTAGCACGCATCGTCGCCAAGGGCGACCCGGTCTACGGCATCAACACCGGCTTCGGCAAGCTCGCCAGCGTCCGCATCAACACTGCCGATCTCGCCAAGCTCCAGCGCAACATCGTGCTGTCCCACGCAGCCGGCGTCGGCGAGCCCATGCCGGTCAACGTGGTGCGCCTGATGATGGCGCTGAAGCTGGCCAGCCTCGGTCAGGGCGCCTCGGGTGTTCAGCCGCGCACGCTCGATCTGCTCGAAGCGATGCTGGCGCGCGACGTGGTGCCGGTCGTCCCCTCGCAGGGCTCAGTCGGCGCGTCCGGCGACTTGGCGCCACTGGCACACATGACCGCCATCATGATCGGCGTGGGTGAAGCCTTCACCAAGGCCGGGCGACTGCCGGCACGTGAAGCGTTGGCGCAAGCGGGTCTGGAGCCGATCGTACTCGGCCCGAAGGAAGGCCTCGCCCTGCTCAACGGCACGCAATTCTCCACGGCTGCAGCTCTCGCTGGATTGTTCGAAGCCGAAACGCTGTACCAGGCTGCGCTGGTGACCGGTGCATTGGCAACGGAAGGCGCGCGCGGCACCGACACGCCGTTCGATCCCCGCATTCATAAGCTCCGCAAGCATCGCGGCCAGATCGAAACCGCCGAAGCGCTGCGCCAGTTGATGGCAGGCAGTGCGCTGCGCGCTTCGCACCTCGTCAATGACGATCGCGTGCAGGATCCTTATTGCCTGCGATGCCAGCCACAAGTGATGGGCGCGTGCCTGGACATGCTGCGGCATGCCGGCTCATTCCTGCACACCGAAGCGAACGGCGTTTCCGACAATCCGCTGATCTTTTCCGATGCCGGCGAAGCGCTGTCCGGCGGCAACTTCCATGCCGAACCCGTTGCCTTCGCCGCGGACATGATCGCAGTGGCGGTGTGCGAGATCGGTTCGATCGCCGAACGGCGCATCGCCATGCTGGTCGATCCTGCCTTGTCCGGCCTGCCGGCGTTCCTGGCGCCGAGCCCCGGACTGAATTCCGGTTTCATGCTGCCGCAGGTGACCGCCGCCGCTCTGGTATCGGAGAACAAGCAGCGCGCCTATCCGGCCAGCGTCGACTCGATTCCGACCTCGGCCAATCAGGAAGATCATGTGTCGATGGCGGCGCACGGCGCTCGCCGGCTGCTGCCGATGGTGGAGAACGCCACTGCGGTGATCGCCATCGAGTTGCTGGCCGCGGCACAAGCTTGCGATTTCCATACACCGCTCACTTCGAGCGTCGCACTGGAAGCGACGCGCGCCCTGCTTCGCAAGAGCGTGCCGCGTTTCGACGAGGACCGCTATTTCCATCCCGACATCGACAAGGCGATCGGCCTGGTACGCAGTGGTGCCGTTGCCGCTGCAGCCAGCAGCGTCGCGCTGCCCCAAGTCGCCAACCTATCCGCCTAATCAACGAGACGGGTTCCATCGCAGCCGCACAGGCCACGCATAGAACCCGTCTCCCACTTCAGAGACTCCTATGAATCGCACCGACACTACCCGCGTCATCCGCGCACCGCACGGCAAGACACTCTCCGCAAAGAGCTGGCTGACCGAAGCCCCGCTGCGCATGCTCATGAACAACCTCGATCCCGAGGTCGCCGAGCGGCCGCAGGAACTGGTGGTCTACGGCGGCATCGGCCGCGCCGCCCGCGACTGGGACAGCTTCGACCGCATCGTCGATGCCCTGAAGCGGCTCGAAGCCGATCAGACGCTGCTGGTGCAGTCCGGCAAGCCCGTCGGCATCTTCCGCACCCATGCGGATGCGCCGCGCGTGCTCATCGCCAATTCCAACCTGGTGCCGCACTGGGGCAACTGGGAGCACTTCAACGAGCTCGATCGCAAGGGCCTGATGATGTACGGCCAGATGACGGCCGGCTCCTGGATCTACATCGGCTCGCAGGGCATCGTGCAGGGCACCTACGAGACCTTCGTCGAGATGGGCCGCCAGCACTACGGCGGCAACCTCGCCGGTCGCTGGATTCTCACCGCAGGCCTGGGCGGCATGGGCGGCGCGCAGCCGCTGGCTGCAACCATGGCGGGCGCTTCCTGCCTGGCGATCGAATGCCGCCCGAGCAGCATCGAGTTCCGGCTGCGCACCGGCTACGTGGACGTGCAGGCGCGCGATCTCGATGACGCGCTCGCCATCATCGAGCGTGCAGGCAAAGAGAAGAAAGCCATCTCGGTTGCATTGCTCGGCAACGCGGCAGACGTGCTGCCGGAACTGGTGCGCCGTGGCATCCGTCCCGATGCCGTCACCGATCAAACCTCGGCGCACGATCCGGTCAACGGCTACCTGCCGCAGGGCTGGACGCTCGATCAATGGGAATCCGCGCGCGCCAGCGACCCCGCGTCGGTCGTCACCGCGGCCAAGAAGTCCATGGCCGTACACGTGCAGGCCATGATCGAGTTCAAGAAGATGGGCGTGCCCACCTTCGATTACGGCAACAACATTCGGCAGATGGCGCTGGAAATGGGCGTGCGCGATGCGTTCGCCTTCCCCGGTTTCGTGCCGGCCTACATCCGGCCGCTGTTCTGCCGCGGCATCGGGCCGTTCCGCTGGGCCGCGCTGTCGGGCGATCCGGAAGACATCCGCAAGACCGACGCGAAGGTGAAGGAGCTGCTGCCGCACGACAAGCACCTGCACAACTGGCTCGACATGGCGCAGGAGCGCATCAAGTTCCAGGGCCTGCCGGCGCGCATCTGCTGGGTGGGCCTGGGCGAACGCCATCGCCTCGGCCTGGCTTTCAACGAGATGGTGGCCAACGGCGAACTGTCCGCCCCCATCGTCATCGGCCGCGATCACCTGGACTCCGGCTCGGTGGCCTCGCCCAATCGCGAAACCGAAGCCATGAAGGACGGCTCGGATGCGGTTTCCGACTGGCCGCTGCTCAACGCGCTGCTCAACACTGCGTCGGGTGCCACCTGGGTATCGCTGCACCACGGCGGCGGCGTGGGTATGGGCTTCTCGCAGCATGCCGGCGTCGTCATCGTGTGCGATGGCACGCCGGAAGCGTCGAAGCGCATCGGGCGTGTGCTGTGGAATGACCCGGCGACGGGCGTCATGCGCCACGCCGATGCAGGCTACGAAGAAGCGAAGGAATGCGCGCGCAAGAACAATCTCGACCTGCCCGGCATCCTGGGCTGACGGCGCCGCCGGCCTGAATGCAGATCGTGGCACACCTCCACATCTCCGGAATGCAGCGCGTGGCGATCGATGCGACCATCGATCGCCCGCGCGCGCACCGGGCAATGAGGTGGGCAAGTGCTGTAACACCGGGTCCGGCAACCCCCGACGCGATAGTTAAGGTCGTTCGCGAAAGCTCAGTTTTTCTAAAAACAATCTCACGCAAAGCCTGTTTGTCCCGGCAGCGGTGCCGCCCACAATGGACCTCGCACCTGTGGAGGTCCGCATGTATCTCAAGAACGCCTGGTACGTTGCCGCCTGGGACCACGAGCTCGAACACGAGCCGAAAGCCGTCACGATGCTGGATGAGCGCATCGTGCTCTACCGCACCAGCGACGGCCGGCCGGCAGCCCTCGAAGATGCCTGCCCGCATCGCAAGCTGCCGCTGTCGATGGGCCGTATCAAAGGCGACGCAATCGAATGCGGCTATCACGGACTGACCTTCAACCGCAGCGGCTCCTGCGTACGCGCGGCCTGCGTCGATCGCATCCCGACGCTGGCACGAGTACGCGCCTATCCCGTGGAGGAGCGCTACGGCCTCATCTGGGTGTGGATGGGCGAAGCCGAGAAGGCGGATCCCACCCGCATCCTGACGGTCGAGCACTGGGGCGATCCGGCCTGGGGGCTCAATCGTGGCGACTCGATGACGGTCGACTGCAACTATCTGTACGTGACCGACAACCTGCTCGATCCCTCGCACGTGGCCTGGGTGCATCAAAGCTCCTTCGGCAACACGGCCTGCGAGGCGACGACCCTGAACACGGTGTTGAGCGACAACGGCGTCACCGTCTCGCGCTGGATGCTCGATGCCGAGCCGGCGCCGTTCTACGCCCCGTTCCTGAAATTCCGCGGCAACTGCGACCGCAAGCAGCACTACGAAGTGCGCTTCCCTTCGCACGCGATCATCAAGGCGATTTTCGTTCCGGCCGGCACCGGCGGCGACGACCGTCCGCTGCATCCGGACGTCTTCCTCATGGACAGCTACAACTTCATGACGCCGGAGAGCGAAAACCGCACGCGCTACTACTGGTTCCAGATGCGCAACTTCTCACCCGACGATGCCGAGGTCTCGGCGAAGTTCGCAACCTCGGTGCGCGATGCCTTCGAAGAGGATCGCGTCATCATGACAGCCGTGCACCGCGGCATGGCCGACAAGCGCTCGCCCAACATCGATCTGAAGATCGACCTGGGGCCGTTGCGGTTCCGTCAGCGCATGGCGCAGATGATCGCCGCCGAGCAGCCACCGGCAGCGACCGGCAAGCCGAGGCTGGCGGTCGCCGAATGAGCTTGTCACGGCCGATCGCAGGCGGCACCGACAGCCCTGCCACCGTGCTCGAAGCCAGCCGCGAAGCTGAAACAGTCGACGCGCCCGCAACCGCAGCGCTCGCCGCTGCATCCAAACCGACTGCAGTCGCGAGTGCGCAGTCATCGACAGTGGAGTTTCGCAAATCCGGGCGCAGCGCCGTCTGGGACGATTCGCTTTCGCTGCTGGACTTCGCCGAGCAGCAGGGACTCACTCCGGATTTCAGCTGCCGCGCCGGTATCTGCGGCAGCTGCAGGACCGCCCTGATCGAGGGCGAAGTCACTTATTTCCAGGAACCGCTCGATGTTCCCGAGGCCGGCAGCGTGCTCATCTGCAGCTGTCGACCCAAGGGCTCGATCGTGCTGGACCTCTGAATCATCGACAGGAGACAACCGTGCAGATTCGACGCAGTTCGTGGGAGTTGACGGATGGCCACTAATCCTTCGCGGCGGCCTGGTTCCGCCCTGACCTTCAATCCGCATGTAGCGGCCCTGCCCACGTACAACGCGGGCCTGAATGTCGCCATCGCCCGCTCCATCAGCGGCCGCGAGCAGATCGCGCGCCTCGGCAGCAACGAGAATCCTTACGGCTGCTCCCCAGCAGTTCAGCGAGCTTTGTCTTCCGCGGCGTTCGAGCCGTGGCGTTATGCCGATCCCGCGTGCCGGGATCTGCGTGTCGCCATCGGCGCCAAGGTCGGTGTCGCCCCCGAACAGATCGTCGCCGGCAACGGTTCAGAAGAATTGATTGCTGCGATCTCGCGTGCCTTCCTCATACCGGGAGGCGCCGCGATGACGGTCGTGCCGAGCTTCGGCCTGCACGAGATCGAGCCGCTGGCCGCCGGCGCCAATGTCACCAAGGTGCCGATGACTGCGGATCTGAACTTCGATCTGGATGCGATGGAGCGCGCACTGTCGCTCGCGCCGCAGATCTTCTTCCTGCCCTCGCCCTGGAATCCGGTGGGACCGGCGTTGGACCTCGCCGCGCTGGAGCGATTGGCGCGGGCAACGTCGCCCTCGACGCTCTTCGTTCTCGATGAGGCCTATCGCGAGTTCGCCGATCCGAGCACGCCGGATGGAATCGAAGTGCTACAGCGTCTCGGCATTGCACACATCGTGCTGCGCACGTTCTCGAAGGCCTACGGCCTTGCCGGCCTGCGCGTCGGCTACGCAGTGTGCTCCGACGCGGAGATCGCGAGAGTGGTCGCCGCCGCCAAGCCGCCGTTCAACGTCAATGCCGCCGCACAGATTGCGGCCATCGCCGCGCTGGAGGACGAAGCCTGGATGACGGACAGCGTTGCACGCATCCGTGAGGAACGCGAACGCGTGCGCAAGGCCCTGGTGGACCTGGGGCTGCGGGTCGCCCCGTCGCAGACCAATTTCCTCTTCTTCGACTCCGGCGTGGACAGCGCCAAGCTGGCGGCCGATCTGGTGCGTGACGGGATCATCGTGAAGGCCTGGCGCGAAGCCGGCTACGGACACTTCCTGCGCGCCACCATCGGGCTGCCAGAAGAGAACGATCACCTGGTGCGCATGCTGGCGAAGCATCTGGGCCGGTAGTCAGTCTCTTCTTCAGTCGCTGGCGGGTAGGAATACTCTGATCTCTTCGTCACTCCCGCGCAGGCGGAAGTCCATCTGGTGATTCGGATGGATTCCCGCTTACGCGGGAATGACCAAGTAACGAATGAATCAGCGTGCCGCGGAACGCGCTGTTCTCAGAACGCACGTTTCGCTGTACGTTCGTTGACGGCGCTGGTCACCCAGGGATCGAGGCCCGCCGCACCGGCCTGCACGTGCCGGACCAGGGCGGCCCGCATGCGGGGATCCCAGAACTTGACGATGTGATCGCCGATGCCGTCGATCGCGCGTTCCTCGCCTTGATGGGCGAAGAATTTCGCGATCTGGTTGGCCATGTAGACAAGCTTCTCGGGCGTCATGGATTCTCCGCTCCGGCGCGACGGCCGGTCACTCCGTCACCGACGCCAAGGCGAGAGCCGATCCGAGTGTTGCGTTCGCTGATCTCGCGATAACGCTCCTGCCACTCGGCTGGACCGCTGGCCGGTGCGACCTGCACCGCGGTGACCTTGTACTCCGGACAGTTCGTCGCCCAGTCGGAATAGTCGGTCGTCACTACGTTCGCCTGGGTCGCCGGATGATGGAACGTGGTGTAGACCACGCCGGGCGCCACCCGATCGGTGATCGTCGCGCGCAGCGACGTGGCGCCAGCCCGGCTTTCCAGCTTGACGAAATCGCCGTCGCGAATGCCGCGCTGTTCGGCATCGTGCGGATGGATTTCGAGCAGATCCTCGCCGTGCCACATTACGTTCTCGGTGCGTCGTGTCTGCGCGCCGACGTTGTACTGGCTCAGGATACGGCCGGTGGTGAGCAGCAGCGGATAGCGTCGCGAGGAACGCTCGTCCGTCGGGATGTATTCGGTGATCGTGAATCGTCCTTTGCCGATCACGAAGCCGTCCTGGTGCATGACCGGCGTGCCCTGCGGCGCGCGGTCGTTGCACGGCCATTGCACCGACCCCAGCTCTTCCAGCTTCTGATAGGACACACCGGCAAACGTCGGCGTGGCCCGCGCAATCTCGTCCATGATTTCCGAAGGATGCCGATAGCTCCAGGGCTGCCCCATGGCCCGGGCGATGGCCAGCGTGATCTCCCAATCGGCGAGACCCGCCCGCGGCGGCACGACCTTGCGGACCCGGCCGATGCGCCGCTCGGCATTGGTGAACGTGCCGTCCTTCTCCAGGAAGGTGGAACCGGGCAGGAAGACGTGCGCAAACTTCGACGTCTCGTTCAGGAACAGGTCCTGCACCACCACGCACTGCATGGCGGCGAGTGCCCGCACCACGTGCTGCGTGTCGGGATCCGACTGGACCATGTCCTCGCCCTGGATGTAGATCCCCAGGAAGCTGTCGTCGAGCGCGGCATCGAACATGTTGTTGATGCGCAAGCCCGGCTCCGGATCGAGCTTCACGCCCCACAGCGCTTCGAACATGGAACGGGTCGCATCGTCGGCCACGTGGCGGTAGCCGGAGAACTCGTGCGGGAACGAGCCCATGTCGCACGAGCCCTGCACGTTGTTCTGGCCGCGCAGCGGATTCACGCCGACGCCGGGCCGGCCGAGATTGCCGGTGGCCATCGCCAGATTGGCCATGCCGATGACCGTGGTCGTGCCCTGGCTGTGCTCGGTGACGCCCAGGCCGTAGTAGATCGCAGCATTGCCACCCGTCGCATACAGTCGTGCAGCGGCGCGGATCTGTTCTGCCGGCACGCCCGTTACCTCAGCCGCAGCTTCAGGGCTGTTACGAGCTTCGGAGACGAAGGCCGCCCAGCGCTCGAATTCGCTCCAGTCGCAGCGCTCGCGGACGAAGCGCTCATTGATCAGCCCTTCGGTCACGACCACGTGGGCCAGGGCATTGATCATGGCGACGTTGCTGCCGGGCAGCAGCGGCAGGTGATAGCTCGCTTCCACATGCGGCGAGCGCACCAGGTCGATGCGGCGCGGGTCGATGACGATCAGCTTGGCCGCTTCGCGCAGACGCTTCTTCATGTGCGAAGCAAACACCGGATGCGCATCGGTCGGATTGGCACCGATGACCAGAATGACATCCGCATGATCGACGGAGTCGAAGTCCTGCGTGCCGGCGGAGGTGCCGAAAGCCTGCTTCAATCCATAGCCCGTAGGCGAATGGCACACGCGCGCACAAGTGTCGACATTGTTGTTGCCGAACACGGCGCGCACCAGCTTCTGCACCAGGTAGGTCTCTTCATTGGTGCAGCGTGACGAAGTGATGCCACCGATGGCACCAGTACCGTAAGTTTTCTGGATGCGCCGAAACTCGCTCGCGACGCGCTCGATAGCTTCCTCCCAGCTCACCTCGCGCCAGGGATCCGTGATCGCTTCGCGTACCATGGGCTTGAGGATGCGGTCGCGGTGCGTGGTGTAGCCCCAGGCAAAGCGGCCTTTGACGCAGGAGTGACCGTGATTCGCGTGGCCGTCCTTGTACGGCACCATGCGCACCACCTCGGTGCCGCGCATCTCGGCCTTGAAGCTGCAACCAACGCCGCAGTAGGCGCAGGTCGTGACCACCGAATGCTCGGGCTGGCCGATGTCGATGACGGATTTCTCCGTCAGCGTCGCGGTGGGGCAAGCCTGCACGCAGGCGCCGCAGGAGACGCACTCGGAATCCAGAAACGCTTCGTCCATGCCGGCCGCCACTTTCGAGGCGAAGCCGCGCCCGTCGATGGTGAGCGCATAGGTGCCCTGCACTTCTTCGCAGGCTCGCACGCAACGCGAGCAGACGATGCACTTGGCCGGATCGAAGGTGAAGTAAGGATTGGACTCGTCCTTGGCGGCGCTGAGATGGTTCTCGCCCGCATAGCCGTAGCGCACGTCGCGTAACCCGACTGCGCCAGCCATGTCCTGAAGCTCGCAATCGCCATTGGCCGCACAGGTCAGACAGTCCAGAGGATGATCGGAGATATAAAGCTCCATCACGCCGCGACGCAGCTTCTTCAGGCGCTCGGTCTGCGTCGAGACCACCATGCCCTCGGCAACCGGCGTAGTACATGAAGCCGGTGTGCCATTCCTGCCTTCGATCTCCACCAGGCACAGCCGGCAGGAGCCAAACGCTTCCAGGCTGTCGGTCGCGCACAGCTTGGGAACCTTCACGCCCGCATCCATGGCGGCGCGCATGACGGAGGTTCCGGCCGGGACCTGCAACTGCACGCCGTCGATGGTGACATTGACGGTGTCACTGGCTTTCGACGGCGGCGTGCCGTAGTCCGGTTCCTTGATCAGTGACATGGTTCGTTTCTCAATCGGCCGCCGCGGCGCTGCGCCGGGGCGAGGCTCCGAAGTCTTCAGGGAAATGATGCAGAGCGCTCAGCACCGGGTAGGGAACGAATCCGCCGAGCGCACACAGGGACCCGAGCTTCATCGTGTCGCAGAGATCTTCCAGCAGCGCCAGGTTGGCGCCGACAGCCTCGCCTGCCTTGATGCGATCGATGATCTCGGCGCCGCGTACCGAGCCGATGCGACACGGCGTGCACTTGCCGCACGATTCGACAGCGCAGAACTCCATGGCGAAGCGTGCCTGGCGGGCCAGGTCCACGGTGTCGTCGAAGACGACGATGCCGCCGTGACCGATGAGTCCGCCTTTCGCAGCAAAGGCCTCGTATTCAAAGGGCGTGTCGAACAATGACTGCGGGAAGTACGCGCCCAAGGGCCCGCCAACCTGCACCGCGCGCACCGGACGGCCGCTGGCAGTACCACCGCCAATATCCATGACGAGCTCGCCGAGCGTGAGTCCGAACGCCGCCTCATAGAGACCGCCATAGCGGACGTTGCCAGCCAGCTGGATCGGCAAAGTGCCTAGCGACCTGCCGGTGCCGAGCTGGGAATAGGCCTGCGCGCCTTTGGACAGAATGGCCGGCACCGAGGCAAGGGAGATGACGTTGTTCACGGCAGTCGGGCGACGGAACAGGCCTGCGTGTGCCGGCAGCGGCGGCTTCGCCCGCACTTGCCCGCGGCGACCTTCGAGGCTTTCGAGCAGTGCCGTTTCCTCGCCGCACACATAAGCACCTGCGCCGACTCGCACCTCGATGTCGAACGCGTGCGAGCTGCCGCCGATGCGGTTGCCCAGCAAACCATCCGCCCTGGCAAGGCCAATGGCCGCCTGCATCGTCGCAATGGCGTCCGGATACTCCGAACGGATATAGATGAAGCCGTGGGTAGCGCCGGTGGCAATCGCCGCGATCACCATCCCTTCGATCAGGATGAAGGGATCGCCCTCCATGATCATGCGATCGGCAAAGGTGCCGGAATCGCCCTCGTCGGCATTGCAGACGATGTATTTGATGTCGCCACGGGCCTCGCGCACCGTGCGCCACTTGATGCCGGTTGGAAAACCCGCACCGCCGCGGCCCCGGAGACCGGAGCGTACGACTTCTTCGAGCGTGCCTTCGGCACCGAGCGCCAGCGCGCGTTCGAGACCTCGATAACCACCGTGTGCCCGGTAATCAGTGATGGACAGCGGATCGACGATGCCGCAGCGGGCGAACGCAAGGCGGGTCTGGGAACGCAGGAACGGATGATCCTCGGGACGACCGATGCGCAACGCATGGGCGCGGCCGTCGAGAAATCCGGCATCGAACAGGCCGGGCACCTGCGCAGCATCGACAGGCCCATAAGCAATGCGGCCCTCGGCTGTCGCCACCTCCACCATGGGCTCGAGCCAGTACAAGCCGCGCGATCCGGTGCGCACGATCTGCACCGGCAAGCCACGTCGTTGCGCCTCGGCAGCGATCGCCGCAGCCGTGCGTTCGGCGCCCACCGCCAGCGCGCCGGAGTCCTTCGGAATGTAGATCGTGGCGCTCATGATTCAATCTGCGTCAGTAGGCGATCGACTGCCGCATCGTCCAGCCGCCCCACTACGCGCCCATCGATCATCGCCGCCGGCGCGCATGCGCACAGGCCCAGGCAGAACACCGGCTCCAGGCTGACCTGCTGGTCCGCAGTCGTCTCGCCCCAGCCGATCCTCAAGCGGCTCTGCACACGTTGCGCCAGGGCATCGGCGCCTTGCGCCTGGCAAGCCTCGGCGCGACACAGCTTCAGGACGTGAGTGCCCGCATGGGCACGACGAAAGTCGTGATAGAAAGTGACGACGCCGTGGACTTCCGCGCGCGACAGGTTGAGCGCGTCGGCGGTCATCTCGATGGCGCGGTCGCTGATGAACCCGAATGCAGCCTGCAAGGCATGCAGTATCGGCAGCGTCGGTCCTTCCATGTTCTTGTGCGCAGCGATGATCTGCGCTGCGCGCGCTTCATCCCATTGAGGCGAGGGCATCAGCGGCTTCTCTGCCGGTTTCGGATCGAGGACAGCGCGACAATTGTCGACAGGGCCAGTTGCTGCTTCATTACCTGCCAGTCGTTCAACGACACCCGCAGGAATTCTATGCGGTCCTCGATTGAGCTGAGCTTAATCAGCTTTTATCCAGGCTCACGGAGTCTCGCCTCGCGCTCGGATCTTTCGCGCTCACAGCGGTTCTTCCGGGATGCGGCTGAGCTGTACGCCTGCGAAGCTCAACGCCTGCGCCTTGCCGTCGACGACATTGAAGAACTCGGCGGTCTCGGGGCTCCAGTCCTCGGTGCCGATGCGAAACAGGCGGTCGCCGCAGGGTACCAGCGGCACCGCGCCATTGAACCAAAGCTGCCCGCGACGCAGCACCACCCGGACATTGTCGGACCAGGGACTCTCCGCATAGTAATGACCCACGTAGGCGGCCAGCTCTGCGGAGGAAGCCGGCGCGGCATCTCCCGGATGGCGCGGATGAGCATACCAGTCCGAGCCGTAGGAAAGGTCGATGATCTCGGCAGGAGAGTCGTCGCTCGCGGCCTCGCCCTCAGCCTTTGCAGCACGACCGAACACCAGCGGGAACAACGCGAACGCCGGATGGTCGGCGATGAACTCATCGGCACCCGACTGCTGCAGCCTGACATCCTTGCCATCGACCCGCAGTGCGAGGCGATCGGTCGTCGCGCGAACTTCGAGCCGGCGCCCGCTCGATGCGGTATAGGTGCCCGCGTACTGCTCCGGATTCGTGACGACATCGGCTTCATCGAACGGCGGCGGCGCCGGCACGGCCTTGCGTTCCTGGCGAGCACGCAGCAACTGCAGCGCGAACTGCGTAACAGGATTGGGGCGATAGCCCAGCTGCGCATTGATCGAGGCGAAGGCACCGAATCCCGCGTCCATGTCGATCTGCAGCGCCGACATGAACGAGGCCATTCCACCGGTGTGACGCAGTCGCGTGTGCCCGTCCAGCTGATCGATGGCGATGCCGTAGCCGTAACCGGCGCCCGGCCCGAACTCGTCGGCTGCAATGTGCGGCGTGGTGAAGAGCTTGAAGCTCTCCTGCGACAAGATGCGGGAGGACGGTCCCGCACCCCGATTCAAGAGCATCCGCATATAGATCGCCATGTCACCGGACGTCGATGCGATACATCCTGCGGCAGTCGTGACCGTGAGCTTGCCGGCCGGTGCCAATGCACCGTGCCGTAGATAAGGGCGATCGTCCTGCAGCGGCGCGTAACTCTGAGCCAGTCGTGGGCGATTGGCGCTGGTGATGAGCGGAACCGTCGCAGTCATGCCGAGCGGCGCGAGGATCCGCTGTGTCAGTGCCGTACTCCACGAGCGTCCGTCGAGTTTCTCGACCAGGTAGCCCAGAACGCTGTAGCCCCAGTTGGAGTAATGAAACCGGGTGCCCGGCGCGAAGCTCTGCCGCGGTCGCGTGCCCGGGATCACTGGAAACACCGGCGCATCGCCCGGCATGCCCGAGGTGTGCGTCAACAGGTGATGCACCGTGACCTCGCCGTAAGCGGTCTCCATGGCCAGCCACGGCAGGTAATGCAGGATCGGCCGGTGCAGATCGAGTTTGCCTTCCTGGTGCAGCTGCAACAGCAGCACGCCGACGAAGGACTTGCTGATCGAGCCGATCTCGAACAGCTGCCCAGCAGCCACCGGAATTTTTGCAGCGAGATCGGTGTACCCATATTCCACGGCGTGCACCGTGCCCTGCCCGCTGGTTACGCCGAGCGCGAGGCCAGGTGCGTCCATGGCCGTCATGTAGCCGCGGATGAATCGATCGAGCTGCGTGGGTACGGATTTGATGGCGGCCGCGGCCGCGTTCGCCTCATATGAAGTGAACGCGCCGGCTGCGACAGTCGCCGAGACAGCAAGGGACATGGCTTCGCGTCGCGTGATCGATATCGGGCTCATGACAGATCTCCTGCGGTTTCTTGTCACTCGACGCACAGCCTCGGGCGGGCATGGCGGTTTCCGACGATCCCAGGTGCGATGCACCCCGACCAACGAGGGCGTTTGCACTCGTCATTCTCTATCTGGGCGCAGCATATCCCAATCAGGACAAAAGAGAACAGAACGATCCCGGCCGCTCTGGCGCAACCGGGCGGCACTTCGTCGGACACATTTCAGTCTTGTGCGGTTTCAGGCCGCGGTGTGATTCGAAGCAGCGGCGTCGTGTGTTCGCTGCCCTGCTCGCATCCAGCGATCGATCGAGAACAGCAGCAATGCAGCCGCACCAGCCGTTGCAGCCATCAAGGCGAAGAACGTGCCCGCTCCCAGCACACTCCACAGCGAGCCCAGCGCGCCGGCGAGCAGATTGCCGCCGAA
>Ga0182738_1000115_pt1 | contig 140055 bp, 100 predicted proteins | sample eDN5th30CBELigMG_FD_128876 | JGI IMG/M metagenome (GOLD analysis project Ga0182738, IMG submission 128876) | Enriched Miracle-Growth compost microbial communities from Emeryville, California, USA - eDNA 5th pass 30_C BE-Lig MG (version 2)... ...
CATCGTGATCGAGATCGAAGACCTGCAGCCGCTGCCGCAGGGCCGGTGCCGGCAATCCAGGCCAGCGCAGCAGTTCCTCCGCACTGAGAGCCCCGTCACTGTTCAAATCCAGACCGGAAAAGCTGTCGCGCGGCAGGGGAAGGTCGGCGGCTGGGACTGGAGCAGCAGGCAGCAGCAGACAGCCAAGCAGGAGCACGGAATATGTCCGTAACGGCATGGGGGCCTCGTTCCGTTCGGAGTCAGTCAGGGGGAGAGAATGAAAAAGCATGGAATGTCGCGGTCGCGGCGTCGCAGGGACGCCTGTGGAATCTCTGCAGCCGGGAGCAGGGAGACCGGGACAGACGCCACGGAACCTGTTCACGGATCGGCGGTGCTGTACAGACGGTATTGACGAAGGACGACGTCGAAACGCATCCCATTGAATTCCGGGAACACCTGTTCCGAGAGCAGGCGAAAGCGATGGGCCGGGACAAAGACTTCGGTGATCGCCCCGCCGGGAGCAGCTGTGTTGACGGTCCACAGGCAGGGAGGGGGCGGTGCAGCGGCATCGCCGGTGGCAGGCGATGACGGCGCGGTCAGCACGGACTCGGGGGAAAGAAAATCCGCCGCCTGCAGACTGGGACCGGCCAGCAGGTCGGAACGATAATCCTGCCCATGGAACTGCGACGGACGCAGATGGATTCGGCGGTGTTCAGGAAAGGCCACTTTGATGCTCGGAAAAGCAAAGGGATCGGCCACGACGATTCTGTCGTGGGCGTGTGAGTGGTGTTGCAGAGTGAGAATCGCCTGTTTCAGCCCGGCGTGTGCAGCCAGAGCAGCTCGCGATTCGATGAACTGGCAGATGCTCCAGGAGCACCAGAGCAGGCAGCCCAGCAGAGTGAAGATGCGAAGGCTTTTTCCTGTTGCTGTACCTGCCAGCCAGGCGATTCCGATCAGCAGAAAGGCCTGGCTGAATGTGAAGTACCGCACCCCCCAGATGCTGCGCACCTGCAGGGAGTACAGCAGCGCGCCACAGGGAACGACGAGGATCAGCAGGGCCAGGAGGCGTCCGGCGGACTGGTGTCGCAGGCAGAGCAGCAGCGGCACCAGCATCCAGAGAAGCAGAGTCAGCAGGCCTGCGACTTGCGTGGGAGCCGGGGCATGGCGACCGGATGTCAGGGTACACCATGCCACCTGCGTGATCTGTTCCCAGTGGACAGGGGGCATCCAGAGTTGCCGGGTTGCGCGCTGGTACTGTGTTTCAAAGACAGGGAACCAGAAAAGCCAGCTGATCTGCAGAGTCGCCGCTACTCCGAGCAGGCCGGGAATGCGAAATTTCCAAAGGGAGGCCTGACGCTGCTGTCGGGCATCGATGAACCATTCCAGGGCGGCAAATATCAGCAGTCCGGCCAACAGCAAGAGTGCATAATAATGTGTCAGCGACAGCAGCCCGCACAGAATGGACAGTCCCAGCCAGAGTCTGAGGCGATCCGGCCGCAGCCAGGCGTTCCAGAAACTCCAGGCGGTCAGCAGTGACAGGCAGGTGAGACAGGCATAGGGGCGGGCTTCCTGGGCGGCTTCAATCTGCAGGGGGGAACAGGCCAGCAGCAGCCCGGCCAGAACCATGGCCAGAATGTGTTGTTTCTGACGGAGGTTTGTACGTCCGGAAGCAGCCGGCGCAGTCATCGATTCGGCGGAGAGTGCTCGAACCAGCAGCATGGCTGCAGGGATGGTGGCGAGCCCCCAGAGCAGACTCAGAATTCGTGCCGTCGAAATCGAATCGCCTGCCATCTGCTGCCAGAGCCGTTGCTGCAGAAAATAGAAGGGCGGATGGGCATCGCGGGCAATGCTGTCCCACATGGCGGTCCAGGGGAGTCTGCTGATTCTCCAGGCATTGGCTTCGTCGAACCAGAAACTGAGAACCTGCAGCTGGTCCAGACGCAGCGCCAGGCCGGTCAGGCACAGCATTGCTGCGGCTGCGACGACGGAAGTCGACTCTGTCTGCAAAAGGGCCTGCCAGGAAGGGCAGCCCAGCCTGGGCGCGGAGAGGCGAGCCTCCGTGCGCCCACGGATTGTGTGAACCAATGCTCTGCTCCGGTCGCCGACTCCCTGTTTGCCCGACACTGCGTGATGTGGCACTCTGTTTGTGAAACAGTGTTTGTGAATGTGAAACAGTGAATGTGAAACAGTGTGCCGTCGATGGCAGAGGCGAAGCCTTTTCTGCGGATCATTGCCTGGCATCTGGGCACAGGTTGTGACAGGACGCAGCCGGTGTTCTCTTTTGCGAATCGACTGCGAGTGTGATATCGGCCGGCTCTCTGATTTTCCAGTCAGTTCTCTTTCTGTTTCACGCTTGAAGTGAGAACACGCACCTGACGAGAACACAGACGCGCGGGCATCACGGACGCTGATTCATTCACGGTGAGAAAGTTCTCATCAATTGAGAGGTTGTGTTCACGGCTCTAAGATGCATGGTCATGACACCAGACTCACAGGAGCAGACAGGGGCAGGCATGTTCGATGTGCGCAAGGCGTTGCCGTCAGGGTTTCTGGATGTCAGCGCCACGGCCATTCACGAACTGTTTCCTCGTCCGACGCTGATTCATTTGCCGGGAGTCGAACCGCGGCCGGTCTTTGTCTCCCTGCTGCAGCATGGCAATGAAGATGTCGGTCTGCGGGCAGTGCAGCAGGTGCTGGCGAAGCTGGAAAAACGGGAGCTTCCCCGGGCCTTGAGCCTGTTTATCGGCAATGTGCAGGCCGCCCGCTGGGGGCGTCGCCGACTGGATGATCAGCCGGATTATAACCGTGTCTGGCCGGGGACGGATCAGGGGGACTCGCCTGAGCGGCGGATGATGACGGCCATTGTGGAAGACATGCGCCGCCGGAATGTTTTTGTCAGCGTGGATCTGCACAACAACACCGGGGCGAATCCGCATTATGCCTGTGTCTGCCGTCGCGAACCGGACCATGTGCGGCTGGCGTCACTGTTCAGCCGGACGGTGGTCTATTTCACCAGTCCGACAGGGGTGCAGACGGCGGCTTTTTCGGGCATCTGTCCTTCCATTACCTGTGAATGCGGGAAAGTGGGCGATGTGGACGGAGTGAACCGGGCTGCAGAACTGATTCAGGCCTGTCTGCACCTGAAGGAGTTCCCCCGCCATGAGATTCCGCCAGGGGATGTGCATCTGTTTCATACGGTGGCGGTGGTGAAAGTCGATCCTGCGATTTCGATCGGTTTCGGGACCGATGATGCCGACCTGGTGTTTCCGGAAGATCTGGATCACTGGAATTTCAGCGAGGTTGGCCCGGGAGCGGAAATCGCCTGTCGTCGCCCTCATTCGCAGGCCACGCTGCAGATCCTGGATGAACAGGGGCGCGACGTTCACAAAGACTATCTCAGTGTGGTCGGTGATTCCCTGCGGTTGAAGAAACAGGTGTTGCCGTCGATGCTGACGCTCGATCAGCGGGTGATCCGACAGGATTGCCTGTGTTATTTCATGGAGCGTCTGGATGTGCCGGCGTTCACACCGGATGCGGTTTCCTCATGACGGCGTCAGGGGCACGGGCAGAGTGTGCTTTCCGGTGCCTGTCTGCGCTGCGCGGCACGCGACGAGATGATCGGGGAAGCGGCTGGGGAAATGTCCGTCTCCGCCATGCGGAAGGGACTGCAGGATGACAAACAGCCTGGGAGTGGAAGTTCAGTCCGGGAAGAGACTCAGGGAAGAAACAACGTATTGGAAGCGGAAATGGTTGGAAGGCTTTGGGGGTTCCAGCAGGCGCACCGGTGGTGGTGTGCCGGGCTGTCTGGCGGCATGGTTCTGGCCTGCGTTGCAGGGGTGCTGCTGTTCGGGGGAGCCCGAACGGTGGAAGCAGAGGATCGGCCGGGCGAAGGGGCTGCGCCGGTTCCGGCTGTGGAGAAGCTCATCCCGTTGAATCCGGAAGGAACGGTGCTGCTGGATCATGCTGGAAAACGTCTGCTGCTGAAAACGGTGCTGTGTCTGCGCGACGGGTTGCTGGAAATGCTGATCTGCCCGAAGCAGACCAAGGAACATGAGTCGATTCTGACGATCGATGCCAAGGCGCAGGTGATTCATGCCGGGCTGCTGGCACTCGGCTGCCGGCCTGGACATCCTGTGGTCTTTGAGCCGGAGTTCGTGCCGCCGTCCGGGCAGCGGATTGAGATTTATTTCAACTGGACCGATCCCGCAGGCAAGCCGCAGCGCCGCCGGGCGCAGGAACTGGTCCGGCATGCGACCGCACGGTATTTCGAAACGCCGCTCGCAGCGCTACCGGAAGATGTGGTGCCGGGACGGGGAGCGGAAGATCCCCGTTATGACGAGTCAGGGCAGCTGCTGTTGTTCTATGGTCCGATGACAGACACCCGGCATCGTGAACTGCGGGCGCTGAGCGGTGATCCGGCCTGGCGACAGGCGATTGATGCTCTGCATCGTCAGGGGAAAACTCGACAGCTGGAGGCCGGATTTGTATTTGCCGGAAGCCGGTTCGGACAGCGTCGGGATGGTTCGGAAGTGTATCTGGCCGAGAGAGGGAGTCTGATTTGCGTGGCGAACTTTCCGGATGCGATGATCGATCTGGATGTCCGCAGCACGGCCAGCAATGATGCCGGCCTGCTGTTCGAACCGTGGACCGAGCGTCTGCCGGAGGTCGGCTCGGAAGTGCTGGTGGAGTTGATCCCTGTTCCGGAAAAATCTCCCGGCCGGTCTGGCGAGACGAGCCTGCAGTAATGCCTGCCATGACGCCTGCAGTCTGGAGAACCTGCAGTCTGTGGGACCTGCTGAATCCGGTGCGGAAAATGGCCTCGATCAGGGAGCAGAAGGACGCGGCAGGGCCGGGCGCATGAATCCGTTTTCCGGCACGTTTCCGTTCAGAGCCCGGGCGACAGTGTTGACGTTGTGCTCGATCATACCCACATAAGTTCCTTCCGGCGTGCCGGGGCTCCCCATGGAATCGGAGAAGAGGAGTCCTCCCTGGCGGACGGTCCAGCCCCGTTCCTGGCAGCGCTCCATGACGGCTTTCAGGCTGGCGGGATTGACAGTGGCTTCGACGAACAGGGCCGGAATGCGCTGTTCCACCAGAAAATTCACCAGCTGATTGATGTCCTGAACGCCGGGTTCTGAATCGGTGGTGATTCCCTGAACCGAGCGTTCCTGCAGTCCATAGGCCTGGGAGAAGTATCCAAACGCGTCATGTGCGGTCACCAGAAAACGCTGGGATTCGGGGATGGTGGCCAGTGTCTGGCGGGCATAGTCATCCAGAGCCTGCAGCTCGATATTCCATGCCGCGGCGTTCCGGGCATAATCTTCGGCATGGGACGGGTCGAACTGGGACATGATCTCTGCAATGCGCGGGAGGCACTGCCGCCACAGACCCGGGGCGTTCCAGAGGTGCGGGTCCGGATGCCCGGCGAATTCCCCGGGAAAGCGCAGCAGATCGCGCGGCAGCCGATCTGTAACGGCAATGACCGTGCGTCCCCGGCGCTGTGCATGTTCGAAGGCTGTCTGCATGGCCCCTTCCAGCCCCAGGCCGGAATAGAAGAGAATGTCTGCCTGCATCATTTTTCCGACATCGCTGGCTGTCGGGCGAAACAGATGAGGATCGATTCCTTCTTCAATCAGCGTGGTCACCTGGGCATGCTCGCCGACGACATGCTGCACCAGATCGCTGACCATGCCGGTCGTGGCCACGATTTTCAGGGGGGACGGAGAGCCGTTGCTGGCGGTCTGGAGGGCCGGCCGGCAGGCTCCGGTCGAGACTGACAGCAGGCACACGAGGCAGAATAGCGCCAGATTGCGGACAGCCATGATTTCGCAAGTGCCTGTATAGGAAGAGGTTATTGTGCGAGGCGAAGAGGCGGGGCCGGCCGGGATCGGGAGGGGCAGACGCTCTCCATTCTATTCCGCAGCACAGGAAGATAGACTACCAGCTGAAAAATCGCATCCTTCATGCCTGATCATGTGTTATGGACAAATTTGAGCCATCTGCCAGTCGCATTCTGATTGCGGACGATAATGAGCAGAACCGGGAACTGCTGGAAGCCTATCTCAGCGATGAAGGTCATGAGATCTGGATGGCTGTGGATGGACAGCAGACCGTCGAGATGGCGCAGGAAAAGCTGCCGGATCTGGTCCTGCTGGATATCATGATGCCGAAGCTGAGCGGTTACGAAGTCTGCCAGCGGCTGAAGTCGGAGGAAAAAACCCGGCGCATTCCGGTGCTGATGGTCACCGCTTTGCGTGAGATGGGAGACATTCAAAAGGCCGTCGACGCCGGTGCCGACGATTTCCTCACCAAGCCGGTGCATCGTCTCGAATTGAAAACCCGGGTGCGGTCGCTGTTGCGGGTGCGACACCTGACCAATGAGCTGGATCGATTGCTGGCGTATCATGCCGAGATCGACGCCCCGCCTTCTCCCTGACCGACGGATTCTCCAGCCTGTGCCCAGGGGGAGCGGCTCTGGCCGGATGTCTGCGGCCCTGAGGATTCTGATTCGGACGTTCTGATCAGAAGAGCTGGAAGCGTGGTGATGCCGTCAGGCAACAGGCAACAATCAGCAGTGCGTTGTCGTCGTTCCGCCGGGACGTGTGCCGTTGTCCCGGGGATGTGTGCCGGCGGTTCTGAGCGTCTGCCGGAGCAGAGGTTTCCGGCTCTGTTTCTGCCAGTCTCGCTGCTGAGTGGAATGACCTGTCGCTGCTGAAGAAATGAAGAACCCCTGACAGAACCTGCCCTGCTCCGCTCGCGGAAAGAAATTCTCATCATTTGAGAGGTTTTGTTCGCGGCCCTGGAGCGGCGTTGCAAATGATCGATCACACGGATTCCAGTGAAACCCAGGGAATTCAAGGCCGGGCATGACAGAACAAAGACCAGACTGGTCTGAATGTCCCTGCGAGGGAAATTGAAAACTGTGTCCCCTGCTTTCAGGCAGGGGGCTGCTGATTTCACCGCCGGTATCTGCCGGAGCGGGTGAACTGACTGATCTGAATGCCGATCCGAATACTGATTCCGAAACAGGAAGACCTGCCGTGAGCGCCGAAGAGATTTCCGTTGTCACACTCAAGCCGCGCCATGCGCTGCCGTTCTTCAGTCAGCATCCCTGGGTCTTTCCCGGAGCCATTCAATCGGTGTCCGGGCTGCCCGAAGTCGGCACCGCCGTGCAGGTGCGGTCGCACGAAGGCAAATTCATTGCGCATGGCCTGTTTAACCCCGGCAGCAAGATTCGGGTACGGCTGTACTCGTGGGAAGAAGACCGTCCGCTGAATGAGGACTTCTGGAGAGAACGGCTGACCCGGGCGATTCGCTTTCGCGAACAGTTGTTTGCCGGGACCACTGACGGGAATGGCTGCCGACTGGTCTTCAGTGAAGCCGACGGGCTGTCGGGACTGACCATTGACCGGATGAATGACTGGCTCGTGCTGCAATGGACGAGTGCCGCGCTGCAGCAGCGGGAGCAGGTCATTGTGGAGACTCTGCAGGCCTTGCTGAATCCCCGGGGAATTGTGCTGCGGACGGAACGCGGCATGAAAGAACTGGAAAGCCTGGATGTGAATGACGGTCTGCTGTGTGGGGAACTTCCGCCGCGCTCGCTGCAGATTGAAGAGAACGGCCTGAAGTTTCTGGCCGATCTGCAGGCCGGGCAGAAAACCGGATATTACTTCGATCAGCGACAGAACCGGCGTCTGCTGCAGCGGTATGGATCGGGCCGGTTGCTGGATCTGTGCTGTTATACCGGGGCGTTTGCACTGGTGGGGGCCGCCAGTGGGCGCTTCAGCGAGGTGATTGGCGTTGATTCGTCACAGCCGGCGATCGAACTGGCCCGGAAAAATGCCGAGCTGAATGGTCTCGCGCAGTCGACGCAGTTTCATGCCGGAGATATGGGGGAGTTTCTGCAGTCGCAGATCGATCAGCAGCAGCTGGCCGACACGATTGTGCTGGATCCTCCGAAACTGGCCCGTACCCGCAGCGGATTGGAGCGTGCCGCCCGGGCCTATGTGCGGCTGAACCGTCTGGCGATGCAGGCGCTGAAGCCGGACGGCATTCTGATGACGTGCAGTTGCTCGGGGCATGTGTCGCGCACGGACTTCGAACAGATTCTGCTGCGGGCCGCACTGGAAGCCGGCCGGCAGGTGCAGATTCTTGAAGAATGCGGACAGGCCGCGGACCACCCGGTGTCGATTTCGTGTCTGGAAACCGGCTATTTGAAATGCTTCGTGTGCCGGGTGCTGTGAGGCAGAACGCCTGCGCAGGGAAAGCAGGTTTCCGCAGCCGGTGCGCTGTGGCAGACGTTCCGTGTCGGCAGGTGTAACGGTGCCGGCAGGTATTCCGTGTCGGCCGGCATTACCGCAGTGTGACAGGCATTACCGCAGTGTGAACTGCGGGAGGGGCACGATTTTGCCTCCCTGCTGGGCCGACTGATGGGCGCAGATCCCGACGCAGGTCCAATTGGCTGACTGCACGGCATTCGGCCAGGGATCACGGTCTTCCAGAATGGCTGACAGAAACTCATGCACGAGATGCGGATGAGAACCGCCGTGCCCGCCCCCCTGAATGAAGGACAGATGCCCGGCATCGTGAATTTCGGCCGGCATGGTGAACCGGCGGATCGGTTCCGGCAGCAGGTGGGCGAAGTCAGGGACATTGACCTTCCGGGCAATTTCCGGTTCCGGACGTTTGGCCGTGTGCAGAATATGCGGCTCCCCTTCGACCAGCGACCACTCGAAGGATTGCTTTGTGCCGTAAACATCGAAGCTCTCGCGATACTGCCGCGCGGTGTCATAAAGAAACCGCCAGATGTGTGCGGCAATGTCGGAGTTCTGAATTTTGAGGTGGCACGATTCCACGGCAAAGGCACTGCCAGACTTTCGGGCGATGTCTTCGCGGACCGTGCCGGAACCGAAGCAGCTCACGTATTCGGCCACGCCGTTGACCAGTCCCAGAATCGGGCTGACGACATGCGTGGCATAATGCATGGGAATCATCTTTTCCCAGTAAGCAGGCCAGCCATCCATATCCTGCGGGTGAGAAGCCTGCATGTACTGAATCTTGCCGAGTTCTCCGCTGCGATACAGCTCGCGGATGAACAGGAACTCGCGGCTGTAGACTACGGTTTCGGCCATCATGTATTTCAGGCCGGTTTCCGCCTGCACATTGCAGATGGTCTCGCAGTCTTCAATGGTGGTCGCCATCGGAACGGTACACATGACATGCTTGCCCGCCCGCAGAGCCTGAATGCTCATCCAGGCATGATCGGGGATCGGGCTGTTGATATGCACATAATCCACATTGGGATCAGCGAGCACATCGTCGTAGCTGGTATAGCGCCGAGCGATGCCGAATTCATCGGCGCAGCGATTCAGTTCCTGCTCGTTGCGGCGGCACAGGGCCAGCACATTGGCGTTCGGATGTGCCTGGTAGATCGGAATGAACTCCGAGCCGAATCCGAGTCCGATCATGGCGACATTGATCTGTTTGTCCGACATGCGTGCTGCCTTCTGAGACTTCGATTCGGGGAACAGGCATCAGTCTGCGCTGTTGGGTTCCGTTCGTCCAGTGCCCGACGCAGCGATCTTTGCGCGGTGATTCTCGGCACGGTGATTCTCGGCGCGGTGATTCTCGGCGCGGTGATTCTCGGCGCGGTGATTCTCGGCGCGGTGATTCTCGGCGCGGTGATCTTCGACTCAGAGTCAGCCTGCGGGTCGAGGCCAGTCTGTCGACAGTTCTCAGAAGAACTCATCGGCCAGCAGGTCATTCTCGGTCAGCAGATGTTGTCCCTGATCGAGCAGCACCTGTCGGGCGGCGTCGATGTTGTCGACATAAATGGCGATGGCGCCATGTCGCGACCGGCGATACAGCAGCGGATAGGTGTAGGAGATATTGAATTCCGCGGCAACGAGCGGACGGAAGATCGTGCCGAACGGGTCGGCTTCTTCCGGCAGTTCGACACCGAGAATGTCATTCTCCATGACGGTGAACCCGGTCATCGAGAGAATTTCCCGGGCGCGGTCCGAGTCGGAGGCCATGATCCGCGCGACGGCGAAATCGACCGAGTCGACAATGCTCAGGGCCACGATGCGCAGGTCATGCTGTTCGAGCTGCCGCAGCAGGTCGTGCAGGCGGCCGACGCGGTTTTCCATGAAGACGCAGAACTGTCGCAGACTGGGCCAGTCTCGCCCGTGCATGGTCATCGGCGAAATGGAATTGTCGTCATCAAAGTTGGACGGCATGGTCCATTGTTCCCGCAAAGGGGGGGGCTGGAAAGTGCCTGACACCGTGGAATTCAGACGGCGGTCCGACAGCTGGAAAAACGAAACAGGACGGTGCCGGAGATCACCGGGTCTGCCCGGTCTCCGGGCTGCTGTGATTCACCGTTTTCAGGACCGTTTTCAGGGCGGTGCGACTCCGAAAGATCCGGAAGTCCCGGACCGGGCTTCCGGTTGCGACGTGCGCACGGTATGAAAATGACAAAACTCCGTCAATTTGGGGCGCAGGATCCTGGTGCAGTCGGCTGCCGGGACATGCTGGCCCGGCGGGGAGATTTTCGAGGCCGTGATCGCATTCCGAGTCAGAATCCATGCTGAAAACATTTCTGTTCGATCTGGGCAATGTGCTGGTGTTCTTCTGCCATGATCGCATGTGCCGCCAGATTGGCGAGCTGTTCGGGCGTCCGGCCGAGGAGGTTCGGCAGCAGCTGATGGCGTCCGGGCTGCAATGGGACTATGAGCGGGGACGGATCGACGAGCCGGTCCTGCAGTCACGGCTGGAAGAGCTGTTTGGCAGCCGGGTGAGCCTGCCGGCTCTCAAGCTGGCGATCGCCGATATTTTTGTGCTGAATCAGTCCATGCTGCCGGTGCTGGATGAACTGAAACGGCAGGGAGGGCGACTGGTGCTGCTCTCCAATACCTGCCGGAGTCATATCGAGTTCATTCGTTCGCGATGGGATGTGCTGGACCGGTTCGATCACCTGGTGCTGTCTTATGAGGTGGGAGCCGTGAAGCCGGAAGAGGCTATTTATCACGCGGCCCTGCAGGCGATTGAGTGCGCGCCGGGGGAGACTCTGTACACCGATGATATTGAACCGTATGTCGAGCAGGGGCGCGCGGTCGGCCTGCAGGCCGTGCAATTCACCGGGACGGCGCAGTATCTGCGCGATCTCCGGCGATTCGGCGTCGAACTTTCGGAGGATCTGGCCGTCTGCTGATTTCGTGCCAGTGTCCAATGGGACGGAGCGGCCGTATCAACCATCGCAGGTTGAATGCCAGGCAGAACACCGCAGGGTGAACGCCGGGAATTGAATCGCGGCGACTGTGAGACGCCGGGAACGGAAAGCGGGCGAACAGCGGGGGCTTTATGCCGGCCATTCATGCCCGCAGGCATTGCAGCCGAAGCCGACCAGGGTGCCTGTGCCGGGAATCATGCGTCCGTTGCGGCCCAGCTGGCCGTCTTTGAGTTCGATCGATTCCACCGTCACGCGATTGCAGATCGGGCAGGCCCGATTGCGGTGCTGCAGGCGGGCACGGTTTCCGGCGGAAATGGGAATGGTGGCCGGCTTGGAGCAGAAATCGAGGAAGGAATAGATCCGGGGTTCCTCGTGGACTTCACAGTCAGTCAGCAGTGCCAGCTGGCTCATGCCTGAATCCTTTCAAGCCGGAAGAGAGTTGGAACGTCGCAATCCTTTGCAATGCGGCGAAACTTACTTCGGCCGGATGGATTCGACAACAGACCATTTGTACAGTCGGAGGGTGGCACAGACCTGAATCCGCAGGATCTGGTGGGGGCGATTCACCTGGGCACAAGATCTGGAAAAGGTGACCTGCAGATTTTGCCGAAGTTCTTCGGTCGACCGACCACGGGAAGCACATCCATTTTCTCTGGATCCGCAGGGCTGCAGGCGGCCGGCTGTTGCTCAGCAGGCGAAATGCCGGCGATACGGATTCAGGGGGAGAACTCCGTTCCGGCTGGCGTGCTTTTCGATCTGCAAACTGCCAAGCTATGGGCGGCGAAGCATTCCGAAAACATTCCCAAAACACTGTGCGTCCTGCTCGTGGGGAAGAACGTCTTCCAGTGGGAGCGCCTGGCGCGCGGCATGAAAACAGTTTGAAGATCTCAGTCACCAACGGACCTGGCGTGAATTACGACACCATCATTATTGGAGCAGGGATGTCCGGGCTGGCCGCGGGCATCCGGCTGGCCTATTACGAAAAGAAAGTCTGCATTCTCGAGCGGCATACGACGATCGGCGGGCTGAACTCCTTCTACCGGCTGCGGGGACGCAATTATGACGTCGGCCTGCATGCGGTGACCAACTATGCGCCTCCCGGCACGCGCAGTGGACCACTGGCCAAACTGTTGAAGCAGCTGCGTCTGCGCTGGGATGACTTTGATCTTTCCCCGCAGACCGGTTCGGCAGTGGTCTTTCCGGGCCATACGATCGAGTTCACCAATGTTTTCGAGCAGTTCTTCGAAAATGTCTGCCGTGAATTTCCGGACCAGGCCGAAGGTTTTCGCCGTCTGGTGCAGGCGATCGACAGCTTTGATGAGTTGAACCTGCAGCAGGCGCCGGTTTCCGCCCGGGCCGTGCTGAATGAGCATCTTTCCGATCCGGTGCTGATCGACATGCTGTTCTGCCCGCTGATGTTTTATGGTTCGGCGCTGCCGCATGACATGGACTTCAACCAGTTCGTGATCATGTTCAAAAGCATCTTCAAGGAAGGATTCGCCCGTCCGTATGAGGGGGTGCGGCAGATTCTCAAAACGCTGACCCGACAGTTCAAGGCTCTGGGAGGAGAGTTGAAGCTGCGGCATGGAGTCAGCCGGATTCTGGTGGAAGATGGCCAGGCGGTGGGGGTGCTGCTGGATGATGGCCGCGAGCTGCGGGCGAAGTCGGTGTTGTCTTCGGCGGGAGTTGCGGAAACCGACGCTCTGTGCGGCGGACTGGCGGCGCAGTCTCCGCAGCCGGGAGCGATTTCGTTCAATGAAGTCATTTATGTGCTGAATCGTTCTCCCCGCACACTGGATCATCAGCGCACGATTGTGTTTTACAACGATGCTCCGTCGTTCACCTATGCGGCTCCTGAGAAGCCGATCGATCTGAACAGCGGCATCATCTGTTCGCCGAACAACTTTCAATATCCGGACGGTGCGGATCTGGAAGAGGGCTTGATCCGCATCACGGCGCTGGCCAATCCGGAATACTGGCTGACGGTGCCTGATGAGGAGTATTCTGCGGCGAAGCAGCAATGGGCCGACCGCATGGCCGAAGCCGCCGTGCGGCATATTCCCGAATTCCGGGACTGTGTGATCGATACCGACATTTTTACTCCGCGGACCATCCGGCGCTTCACCTGGCATCAGAACGGTGCCGTTTATGGAGCCCCGCTGAAGGTGCTGGACGGAAGCACGAATGTCCGCAACCTGTACCTGTGCGGGACCGATCAGGGATTCTTAGGGATCGTCGGGTCCATGCTGTCGGGGATCACCATGGCCAATAATCATCTGCTCTGACATCGACTCGGGCACCAGCTCGGGCATCGGCTCGGAAACCGCCGGTTTTCCAGCCGGGAGAGGCGGGGGAGTTTTCACGGCAGAATGAATCCGGTGACCATCGGCGGCGGAATGAAATCCGATTTTGAACATGTTCTCAAATCAGGGAGTCTGCCCATGTTTCGCAGCGGTTGCAGTCTGGTCGGAATCGCACTGGTGTCTCTGCTGTCCGGGACAGGCCTGCTCTGTGCGCAGGAGTCTGCTTCCGGTGCTTTCACCGGCTGGGCCGGGGGACGTGAATATCAGCTGGGTCGGAATGATTCGGATGGTCCGCTCACCTGCTGGATCGATCCTGAAATTCTGGATCCCCGGTCCAGCGCCGTGCGGATTCTGGTCACGACCCAGGCCGATCAGCCGGTTGCGCTGGATCAGGTAAAGCGACTGCAGGAGCAGATAGCGGTATCGAACCGGGCCGATGTCCGCTGGGTATGGACCGTACTGCCGGCCGGAATGAGTTTCCCGCCCCAGGGGCCGGCGTATCATACCGATCATGAACGAAGTTCGGCGGCCGTCTGGCGGGCACTGGCCTGGCTGGGGATCGATGCCGTTGTGGAACTGATCCCGGAACAGGAAGAGACCTGGCCGGCAGAGTCGCTGAGCAGCGCGGCCTCGACCGTGGGGGTCAACGGCTATGGAACCGTTTCAGCCGCACGCATTCCGGTGGATCTGCTGTCGCGTCCGATTGCGGACTGGAGCGAAGCGGAGCAGACGGTGACGCAGATTCCGCAGGTGCTCCCTCTGGTTCAGGAATCCCGGCATTCGGCTCTGGCCACGGAATTTCATCGCCGGCAGGCACGCACTCCCCGACAGGTGGCAGAGGAACTGAGCCAGACTTACGGGCATCAGTTCAAGACCATCATGTATCAGCCGGCTCTGGCGGTCATCGCCCGACTGTGGCTGAATGATCTGGAGGAGTCGCCGGAGCTGATGCCGGAAATCTCCAGGCTGGTGGAGCCTGACCTGAAGAAGTATGCCGACGATCCACAGCTGCAGCCGAAGGTGAACGGCAGCGTGGCGGCCGGGCATCTGCTGTTTGTCGAATGGGCACTGCGAACCGGTGATCCCCGGGCCACGGAGGCGGTGCGTCGCGCGGCCGCCATGGGCTTCGATGCCTCAGGCCAGCCGCGCGAAACCATGCCGGCCCATAACGAAATGAGCGATGCCGTGTTCATGGGCTGTCCGATTCTGACTGGGGCCGCACGACTGACCGATGAGGCAAAATATCTCGACCTGATGGAAACCCATCTGAATGCGATTCAGAAATTCTGCCTGCGGAATGACGGCCTGTATCGGCATTCTCCCTTGTGTGAAGCGGCCTGGGGACGGGGAAACGGCTTCCCAATGCTGGGGCTGGCACTGGCGATCCCCGATCTGGAAGCGATCCGGAATGATCTTGCCTCTCCGCTGCAGGAGCAGGCCGGAAAACTGTCGGAACGGTGCCGGCGTGACTTCCTTCGGCATGCGACCGTGCTGATCAAATATCAGGATGCCACCGGGGCCTTTCGGCAGGTGATTGACGAACCGTCCGCCTATCGTGAGATGACGGCCACCTGCATGATCGGGTTTGCCCTGCAGCGGGGAATTCAGCAGGGTTGGCTGGATGCCGGAACATTTGAACCAGCCTGCACGCGGGCGTGGAATGCCGTGCTGCCCCGCATGGCGACCGACGGCGTGCTGCTGGATGTCTGTACCGGAACCGGCAAACAGCCTTCGCTGCAGGCTTATTATGACCGCACGGCCATCTTTGATCGTGATGAACGGGGCGGGGCCATGGCTCTTATTTTTGCGGTGGAACGAGCCCGGGCCGGGAAACCGTAATCGCGGCGTCTGTGAATGGCGTCTGTGAACGGCATCTGTGTGAAGCGTTTTCAGGGGGCTTGTGCTTTTTGATCTGAAGCCGGCTGTACTGCCGGTCGGGAAGCAATGGGACCCCGCTCTGTAATGGCCTGCCGGCAGCGGGCGAGCTGAGCGTCGGTGAGCGTGACCGACAGACTGCCGGCGGTCTCCTGAATCTGTTCCGCCCGCTTGGCTCCGCACAGTGCCGCGGTGATTCCCGGCTGTTGAAGGGTCCAGGCGATGACCAGTTGCGCCACAGTCAGTCCGGCGTCCTGGGCAATGCCGCGCAGCGTCTCGACAAAGTCGTGCGTCTTCGTCCATTCTTCTCCGGAGAAGACCGGGTATTTCTGCCGCCCGTCACGCGGATCCCAGACATGGTCGCGGCGCAGTTTTCCAGCTAGAAAGCCTTTCATGAGTGGCCAGTAGACAACCGCGGAAATGGACTGGCTCCGGCACCAGGGCAGCAGATCGGCTTCGATCTCGCGCTGCAGCATGTTGTAGGGAGGCTGCACAGCCGTCAGCGGGCAGACCGCATGGAACGCCTGATATTCTTCCAGGTTTGCGAAATTGGAAGCTCCGACTGTGCGGATCTTTCCGGCCTGCTGCAGTTCCCGCATCGCCCCGGCGGATTCGGCGATGGGAACTGCCGGATCACTGGCGTGCAGATAGTACAGATCGATGCGATCGGTCTGCAGGCGGCGCAGGGATTCTTCGCACTCGCGGAAAATGGTTTCCGGGCGTGCGTCGCGGGCCTGTTTGCGGTCAGGTCCCCAGTGCAGGCCGCATTTGCTGGCCAGAATGAGCTGATCGCGCTGACTTCCCAGAGCCGTGGCGATCAGCCGTTCGCTTTCGCCGTGGTATCCATAAATATAGGCCGTGTCGAAAAAGTTGATGCCAGCCTCGGCGGCCGCATGCAGCGTCGCCAGGCTGTCCTGCTCGTTGACATCGACGCTGGTGACTCCGGCGATCGGCCAGCATCCCATGGCGACCGGGGAGACGAACAGGTCCGATGTGCCCAGTTGTCGCAATGGCATGGGAATCCTCAAGAGTGCCGGGCGGGCAGGCATCGGCTGACCGCAGCCAGGTTACAGCCGACTTCCGGCGGATGTCATGTTCCATCATCCGGCATGGTGCCGTCTTCACGATAACGCCGCCGATATTCGCAGCCCTGTTCCAGAAAGCCCCGGATTCTTTCCCGGTCAGAATCGGTCAGCGCCTGCTGGAACCGGATGAGTGTGGCAATCAGTTCCGTCACGGCCGGCAGCAGGGCCTGTTGATTTTCCGAGAAAATGGCAGTCCACAGGGCGGCATCGCCGGCGGCCACGCGCGTGGTGTCACGGTAGCCTGTTGAAGCCAGTCGCAGGTCACGCGGTTTGACCTGTGCAGCCACGGCTGATGCCGCCAGATGCGGCAGGTGACTGGTCATCGCCAGCAGGCGGTCATGCTCGTCGCCCGACATCCATTCGGTGCGCATGCCCAGGCGCTGCCAGAAGTTTTCCACCTGCCGTTCCGCAGGGGATCGCTCCTGTTTGTGGGACGGGGAAGGGGATTCGGCCGACCGGGTCAGCACGCAGACCCGCTGCTGAAACAGATCGCCCCGGGCATGTTCAAAACCGGTTTCATGCGAGCCGGCCAGGGGATGGGCCGCGACATAGCGCCCGGCTTCCTTGTGGCCGTTGACGGCCCGATGGATGTTGCCTTTCACACTGCCGGCATCGGTGATCAGACTGGAAGTGCCGGCTGTTGCCTGCAGGGCGGTGAGGACATCCTGCCCGATGCGGTCGACCGGAGTGCAGACGACAATCAGCTGGGCCGATTTCAGTTCCGCCGGGTCGGTGGCCACCGCATCGGTGACTCCACGTTTTCGGGCCGCTTCCAGACGTTCACGATTTCGCCCAAAGCCCAGAACGGAACGGGCGATTCCCTGTTGCCGGGCTGCCAGCGCGATCGACCCGCCGATGAGTCCCACGCCCATCACGGCAATCTGATCGAATTGAGGCGATTGGTCCGGCATGCCGGTGATTGTAATCATCGGAGCGATGCAGGCGAACTCATCAGGCTGTCAACAATCCCAGCGGTCAGCGCATCGGGCGGCTGCGATCCGTGCGCGGACTGGTCTCACGCGACTTGGGGTCGTGGGAGGAATCCTGCGGAGAATCTTTGCCGGACAGGGCTTTGATCTCCGGATGGTTCAGGAGATATTTCTGACGCTGTTCGGCAAATGCCCGCAGGGAAAGCCGTCCCCGTTCGGTGGCGTTGTCGCTGACCTGGGGAGAGACGGCCACGCGAAAGGCTCCGATGGAGGTCAGCTTGCGGGTGTCGGTTTCCACGACCGGGCCAATCAACCGGGCCTGTTGCTCCACGACCGGGCCCAGGTTCTTCCAGTCGAGCCATTCTTCGGCCAGTGTCTTGACGTGCTGCAGATATCGGGCTTTCAGAGCGGGGACTGCCAGCAGCTTGCTGCGCAGCGGTTTGGACGTATCGTCGAGTCCGACCAGGGGATCGAGTTCCAGTCCGTTGGCACCGGCATTGAATCGTGCTCCCGGGGGACCGCGGAATCCGCCGGGACCCATCGGGCCGCCGGCCGGATCATTGCCCATCGGGCCAGCGTTCGGATTGAAGTCCGGGGGAGGGCCGGCCCCGGGAGGAGGGCCAAAACCAGGTCCGGCGGGGGGGAATTCTCCCCCGGCTGGCGGTCTGTCTCCTTCAGGCCCGCGCGGTCTGCGACCCATTCGCATTCCGCCGGGAGGCCCCATCGCTGCCTGAAATGTTTCGTTGGCATCATGCGGCAGAATGTGAAACTTTCCTTTTTCGTCCAGATAGATGCTGTAGTCGCTGGCGCGAATCCAGTAACCGTCCGAGTTGATCAGCACATTTTCGAGTGCGAGAAACCAGAGCGCGCCTTCGAGATCGAGCTGGGGGGTCAGGGCCGCTTCCAGCTGATCCGGCGGAGTTTCATTCAATGTCCGGCACAGCCGGATCAGGGCATTCCAGGCTGCCGGATTCTTTTTGGATTTCAGCTCATAGATCCGTTCATACGCGGCCGGATCATCTCCGAGATATTCAAGTCCTCCCCGTCCGCCGGGACTGCCGGGAACCTTCCAGCGGGCTCCGCCGGTTTCGTGAAAGTTCTCTGCGAGAAAGATTTTGTCGAACTGCTGGACGTTGGAATACACTCCCCAGCTTTCGCCATTGATGACGACGCGCACCGTGTTGGCCTGCGGAGCCGGGATGTATTGGCGGGCGATGTGGAAATACAGATAGGTATGCAGAAACGACGGGTCTTCGTGCGAATTGTTCAGGTTCAGTGTTTTGTAGCCGTTGAGCTGCTGATCTTTCTTCACAAAGTCCATGGAAATGTTCAGCGAGCGCTTGGCTCCTGCCGGGACCATCATGAAGGAAGACATGCCACGAAAGTGAACGCCTGCCTGCGGGTAGGTTTTGCCGTCGACAACCAGTGTCGCTGGAACTTCCACATCGGTGTTGTAGAAGTCGGCCATTTCCGTTTCCCAGTCTTTGTCTTCAAAGGTCAGGAAAATCGTGCGGAGTGTTTCCGGATCATAGAGCGGCGTGGTTTGAGGCGCGACATCGGCCACGTCGATGTGTGGACCGGGCCTGGTCGGTTCCGTTTCCCGGCCGGGTCCGAATCCGGGAGGCCCGAAGCCGCGCTGTCGGCCGGGTCCGTCTGGGCCACCGGGATTCCCTCTTCCAGGACCATTCCCTGGAGGCTCGCCATTGGGAGCGTTTCCAAAGCGGGGGCCGCGTCCGCCCCCTTCTGCATTGCGGGTCTTCAGTTCCTTCCGGGCTTCATCCCGTTCGGCCCGATTCAGAATGCCGTCTTGATCGGCATCGAACTTCTTGACGAGCTTTGTTTCTTCCCGCAGGCCTGGCCCGCGCATGCCGCCTCCCATGCCGGGAGGCCCAGGGGGAAAGTCAGCGCCAGGCGGCTGGGCCTGAAGGCTGGATGCCAGCCAGAGCGTCAGGCCACAGGTCCAGACGGATGGAAGACGGAACATGGAGAAACTCCGGAGAGGTGAAAGATGCAATGATTTCGCGCGGCGGGCTTACAGGTCCTGACGCAAATCGACGCTGATGACCCCTTCGAACTGATTCAACCCTGTGACCAGTGCGACCGCTGCCGATTTTTCGCGCAAGCGGCCCAGATAGGTCAGGTCCAGGGCAATTCCCTGCCGCGCGGTTTCAATTTCGATCAGTCTCAGATCATCCAGCCACTGCAGCAGGCAGGTATCCAGCTCCCCGGGGGGACGCCCCAGAGCCAGACGGACGGTCAACCGGCAGCGCAGTGCGGCATGGTTGTGTGAGCGTTGTCCCCAGCGATCCATGCCAATCGAGGCCAGCCCGACGATCGGCAGGCCGATGACCGGCAGCCAGAGCAACCCGGCCCCGGCCGCCATGCCGACAATCACGGAGAAGATCACAAACGCAGTGTCGCGCGTGTCATCCACCACCGTGCGGAATCGAACAATCGACAAGGCTCCCACCAGGCTGAACGCCCGGGCCACACTGTTGCCAATCGTCATGGAGACCATGGCGATCAAAACCGACAGCAGCACCAGCGTGGTCGACAGGGCCGCCGGGTTTCCGTGCCCGCGTCCATGGGAAAGACGGTAGAAACCGCTGACGGCCAGCCCCAGTCCCAGCGCCAGGCAGAGTCGAAACAGCATGGTCACCGCAGAGGGGGCCGAACCATCCCAGGCATCAGACATCAGCCATTCAGGCATGGGAAGTCGGCTCCTGATCGGCCAGCTGCAGAACTCTGACGGCATGCCGGTATTTGGAACAGCCGGCCTTGGCAGCCGGACAGGCCTGCAGGGCCGATTTGACAATCGTCGGCAGCGCCACAAGGTATTTGACTTCCACGACCACGGAATCCGGAAACAGCAGCACCGGCGGACATTCTTCTTCGAGTGACCATTCCGACTGGCGGACTGCTGTGATGGAGTGGTCGAAGGTGACCCGGACCGGGTGACCTTCCAATGTTCCAAAACTGGCTTGGCGCAGATAGCTGAGTCGGCAGGCCGGTCGCAGGGCACCGGCCGTGAGTGTCTGCTGGAACCAGTCGCATTCCTGGGAAACGTGCCGGTTCTGTGAGAGATCAGCCAGCCTGTGCAGCGGAATCGCGGTGCGGCGCTTGCTGACGCTGCCGCTGACCTTGGTTTTTTGTTCCAGAAACACGACCGGACTGTCTCCGTAGCGGCGAAGACGCAGCTTGGACTCCCGATGCACTCCCTGCCGGTGAAAGACGTCCCAGGCTGGCGTCTCGAAATAGAGCGTAGAGACTCCATACACCGGGCCGTGCGGGTCGGTCTGCAGTGAGCCCTGCAGCAGGTCTGCCAGTTGACGGGCACCACCGGTGCTCATCACAAATTTCAGTTCATAGGCCGGCAGCGAATGCAAGTTGCGGGTCTGCAGCGCAGGCGAGAGAGAATCCGGGGAGCCGGCTTTCGGAAAGAGACCGGGATCCGAGGGAATTCTGGTCTCCGCCAGAGGGAACGCCTCAGACGAAGGACTGCCTGCAGCCAGATTGCCGTTGATTCTGCTGGAGTGGATCATGGAATTGGAGGGGAAGGCCTGACTTCGTGGATGTTGTGTCAAAGGGATTGTTCTGAAAAACGGAAAGGCGTTGCATGATCAACACCGGAATCGGCCGTGACCGTATTCAAAAAACAGGCGAGCCGATCATTCCAGACCCGGTCATTCCATACTATGGCGCTGGGTGTAGCGATCCAGAGCACGGGCGTGACGTAACCCCGCCTGGATGCGTTCCTGCCTCCAGTTGTGGGAGACAGCCAGCATTAGCACAATCAGGCTGCCGATACTGAGCGGACTGTGGATTTGCAGCAGTACGTCCATCGACAGGACGGTCAAGGCAATCAGGGAGGCGCTGATCCAGAACATGCGGAACCTGTGGTTTTGAGTTCAACGGTCAGAAGCCGCGCGGAACTGATCGTGAAACCCCGCAAGCTCAGGCAGGTTTTCCGGAATTCCATGAAAACCGTTCGACCGGCAGAACCCGCAGGGGAAGAGCAGAGTGGGAGCATCTGCCCTGTGGGGGGGGTGACGGGCAGGCAGGACGATGGGCAGGCAGGACCAGAGAAGGGATATGGCGCGAGGACCCTGGCGCGGGTTCTGGCCTGCCTGGCGTCAGCGAATCGGAACTCATTCCAGCGGGCGGCGGCGATGCAGGCTGGGAGATGTTCCGGACCAGCGTTTGAAAGCGGTGCTGAAAGCCGATACCGACTGATACCCGGCCTGCCGGGCGATTTCCTTCAGATGCTGACGCCGGCTGCGAAGCAGTTCTTCGGCAATCTTCATTCGGACGCCGAGAAGATATTCATTGGGAGTCTGGCCGGTTTGGGCTTTGAATTTCTGGGCCAGGGCCGAGCGGGAAATGCCGACTTCACTTGCCAGTCGCTGAATGGTCCAGTCTTTACCGGGGGCTGTCTGAATCGCCTGAATGGCCTGAGCGATTTCAGGGTCCAGATGCACAGGTTCCGGCTGGGAAGAGTCCGGCTGCAGATGCTTCCACTGCGTGGCCACCAGAATGCCGGCCATGAGCTTGAGCAGATCCTCGCCAGGAGGGCCTGCCGTGTCCGGTGCAAAGGCCTGACGGTTCAGAAACAGAGGGGAACTGCCTGTGAAGGCTCCTTGTGGAGTATTCCCCTGAAGCTGAAACTGCACGGCCAGCAGTCGCCAGGGACCACTGCTGGAAGCCGGGAGTGTTTTGAGAGGCTGTTCATGGATGGTCAGCAGCACATCCCCGGCCGACAGGCTGAGCGGAGATTCAGGCTCTGCCGTCAGCAGCGACCAGTTGCCCGATTGCACGGCAAGCAGCAGACCGCCAGGAAATGCAAACTCCGTCACAGCGTCCTGTTCGGGCGCTGTGACGACGATCTGCTCCGTGGAAAGAATATCAAGCATGTGGCGATGGCTACTCCAGGTCAGCCGTGCAGGGCAGGCACAGTGAAAGAAGCTGTGAAAAAACAGTGAAACAATCTGCGAAACAGTCTCTGGGAAAGACTGCAGGAAAAACGGTGAATGCCGGTGAATTCTCGGGGCTCTGCATGGTCAGACCGCACGCAGACGTCACATCCGCCGGCCGTCATGCTCTGTGCGAATCGGTCTGTTCTGCAGACAACACCGGAGCAGGGCGAAGGGGTCGCGTGATTTTGATCGAATTGGCATCTTTCTGTCACCTTTCCCGCCGGGTCCTGTGATGCGACTCTTTCCCGAAGGATCAGGAGCCATGCGGACGGGCGGGGCAGCGCCTGTCGACGGCGATCCGGAATCCTTTCTTTTTCCCGCCCGGAACGTCATTCTTGCATCAGTCGGTGGTGATGTGTTGGGCCGGGGGCTCGGATGGCTCAGGTCGGGAAACTTTGTCTGTGACCTGAGCCTCTGCCCGAGGCTGGAAGCAGTGCCAGGAAGCAGGGCACTCTGTTTTCCTGAACGTCTGGTCGGTCCTGATGCCGTTTTGATTCGCAATGAAATAAACAGGTTGATTATGCGTACGATCTGTCGTTCTCTGGTCAGTCTTCTGCTGTTGAATCTGACGGCAGCGTTCATTCAGGCGGAACAGCTGGAAATTCCCCGCCGGCACGACCGTCCGCCTGGTCCTCCCCTGTCTGCTGAAGAAGCCGCGCGCAAGATGACCGTCCCGGAAGGTTTTTCGGTGGAAGTTGTCGCCGCGGAACCGGATGTCATGAACCCGGTGGCCATGTTCATCGATGAACGGGGTCGGTACTGGGTGACCGAGAGTTTCGAATATCCCCGCCGTGAACCCGGCCCTGGTCGCGACCGCATCAAAATTCTGGAAGACACCAATGGCGACGGCAAGGTCGACAAGGTGACTGTTTTTGCCGAGGGGCTGAATATTCCTTCCGGCATTGCCGTCGGATATGGCGGCGTCTGGGTGTTCAACTCGCCCGATCTGCTCTTCCTGCAGGATACCGACGGCGACGGTCAGGCCGACAAAACGGAAGTCCTGCTGACCGGCTTCGGGCGGACCGATACTCATGAGCTTCCCAACTCTCTCACCTGGGGGCCGGACGGCTGGCTGTATGGCCTCAATGGCGTGTTCAATTATTCCAAGGTGAGTTATGGACGCGACAACCCGAACTTTGAAAAGAACAAAGACAAGGTCTTTGATTTCACCTGCGCGCTGTTTCGCATTCATCCCCGGACAAAAGAGTTTCAGATTTTTGCCGAAGGGACGAGCAATCCCTGGGGGATCGCCGTCAACGAAGATGGGGAGTTTTTCATCTCCGCCTGCGTGATCGACCATCTCTGGCACATCGTGGAAACAGGATATTACATCCGTCAGGGAGGCCCGTACCCGGCCCATACCTGGCCAATCCCCTCTATCGTGAAGCATAAGCATCAGAAGGCGGCCTATTGCGGCATCACCTGGTTCGATTCCGATGCCTATCCCCCGGAATATCGCGGTGTGCTGTACATGGGGAACATTCACGGTGGCTGCATCAATGCCGACATCGCCGAACGGGACGGAGCAACCTACAAAGGGCGGCCGCACCCCGGCTTCACTCCCCAGTCGGGAGCCTGGGACGACGATCAGTACGGCACCATCGCCAAAACGGGTGATCCCGAGAAGCCCCAGCTGGCCGACTTTCTCACCGCGAACGATGCCTGGTTCATGCCGGTGGCGGAAAAGACCGGACCGGACGGATGCCTGTATGTTCTCGACTGGTATGACCGCTACCACTGCTATCAGGATGCCAATGCCGACCCCGCCGGAGTGGAACGGGCGAAAGGCCGGCTGTATCGCGTGCGCTACAAAGAGACGCCGCATGCGCAGCCCTTCAATCTGAACGAAAAGAGTGATGATCAACTGATTGAACTGCTGGGCAGCCCGAACATTTATGATCGGGAGACAGCGCAGCGCCTGCTGGGGGAACGAAATCATCCGCAGAGTGCGGAAAAGCTGGAGGCATTGCTGTTCTCCCCGTCGATATCCCGGACTCAACGCCTGCATGCCCTGTTTGCCCGCGCCGCGTTTTCCCATCGGAATGAAGGCTGGCGGCAGCGGCTTCTGACCTCGAAAGATTTTGTTCTGCGCGCCTGGGGAATCCGGCTGCTGCGCGAACAGGCTCAACAGGGTTCGCACACGGCGGACTCTGTCGATCTCGAGACGCTTCCCTTGGAGAAAATGACCCCTGCCGAGCAACTGCAACTGCTGGTCACGGCTCGGAAATCGGATCCCCGTTCCTTGTCACGCATGCTGCAGATCGCCGCGATTTCGCCTGACCAGACGATGGCGCAGGTGGCCTGGAATGGTCTGGTGCCTGTGATTCAGGCGCACCCCAATGACTATCTGCAGGCGCTGATGCAGGAAGAAAAGCATCTGGGAAATCTGACTCCCCTGCTGGTGCGGTCGATGTCTGTGATCTGCAGTCAGGAACAGGCGGACGGGGAGTCGATCGGCAAGGCCATTGCCGTCATTCTGCGTTCTCCCGATGTATCACTGGATGCCCGCACGGCCTGCCTCGCCGAACTGCGGCGGGCCTTTCAGAATGGTGCTCTGTCGGCAGAGAAGCTGGCTGGCATTCTGAAATCGGCCCGGTCAGAAATGAACCTGCAGACCGGGGCCCTGGGAGACATTGTCACCACGCTGAACGCATTCAATGGCGATCCGTCGGCACGGGCGATTGTTCACCTCCAGTTGTTGAATCCCGAAAGTGGGGAAACGATTCGTGTGAATGCCATGAATGCCCTGATTGCCTTGAAAGATCCGGAGATGCTGCCGGCCATCAAGGAGATGCTGGCCCGAAAAGACCTGAAACTGTCGCGGCAGTTTCGGGTGTCCGTGCTGGATTCCATCAGTCAGTTGCGTGATCCGCAGGTGGCCGATGTGCTGCTGAAGAACTTCCCTCATTTCGAGCCGGATATTCAGCCCAAAGTGATTGAAGTGCTGACGCAGCGCCCCGTCTGGAGCCTGACGCTGCTCAAGGCAATCGACGCCGGACAGATCGACAAATCGCTGGTGAATCTCAATCAGCTGAGCCGGATGAACACCTTCAAACAGCCCGGACTGCAGGAACTGATCGCCAGGCATTATGGCACGATTCGCGCCGGTGCCCGTTCCGACCGGCAGGGAGTCATCAACAAGAATCGCGATTTTTTACGCGGCACGCCCGGCGACCCGGTGCTGGGAGTCGCGGTCTTCAAACGGGTCTGTGCGCAGTGTCACAAGATTTATGGGGAAGGCTCGGATGTCGGGCCGGAAATCACCCGGAACGGACGCAACAACTGGGACCAGCTGATTCAGAATGTGCTCGATCCGAGTGCGGTGATCGGGCCAGGGTATCAGGCTCGCATGATCGCCACGGAAGACGGGCGGGTGCTCACCGGACTGCCGGTCGAAGACAGTGCCGAGCGCGTGGTGCTCAAGCTGCCCGGCGGCAAGCTGGAAACGATTCCGAAGGATCAGATCGAGCAGGACAAACTCAGTGAACTGTCACTGATGCCGGAAGAGATTGAGAAGCTGATGACCCCGCAGGAACTGGCGGATCTGTTCGCGTATCTGTCTCTGGACCGTCCGCCGGAAGATTCGGAGGCGAAGATCTTGCCAGGCGCTCCGGCCCAGAAACGGCGGGAGTGAACGGGGGGCTTCCGAACAGGTAAGGCGGCACCTTCAACGAAAGAGCGTTTGGGAGGGCATGCTCGTGCCGCGGCTTGGGTGGCTGGGGCGCGGGACTTGATGTCCATAAAGATTGGACGTTCATGGCCCCAGTTCTGGGCGAGACGATCTTGCCAGATCGCAGAGGCCTTGCCAGATCGCAGAGGCAGTCTGGTCACAGGAAGCCGGCACCTTCTACGGATTGCAACATGAAGTGGCGTGGAAGCATGACTTTTTGTCACAGGAAACACGCGGGCATCGAGCAGCGGCCCTGCGCTGTTTCAAATGGAAATCCGTATGACTGGGGTCCTGACGCATTGTTGTTCCCGTTCGCTTCAGACTGCGAATTCGTCTTCATTCGTCAATGATCGCTTTTTGGGTGCCCCAGCCACTCACCGGAACGAGAACGGCTCACTCTGGATGAGAGCGATTTTCGAGCAGAAATGCCGGCGGGACTGAATCCCGCCGCTCAGAATGGAAATGCCCGACGATCTATCACGCTCAGCGCTTCGACGAGCGGCGGAGTTGATCTCCGCCGTCCTCCAAGTGGCCGGGTGCCCGGGGTGAGGTCGTTATTTCGAGCGGGTGGGGTGTCGGAGACGGGCTCATCTTCTGCGTGCCACGGCCGTGTCGGCCGTGCTGGCATTTCAGGGGACTGTGGATCATTTCGAACAGACGATACTCAAATTTCCCGGCTCTCAGAGCCGGGGCACCCGGCGGTTGATGCCAATTTTCCACCGCTGCAGAGATATTTCAGTTTGACTGGGGAGCAGGCGGCACATTCTCCATCTACAAAACGAATCTTCGATGAGGACAGGAAGCTCATGTCATTTGGCCACTTTCTCCTGAAAATGCTTGTCCTTCCGCTGTGCGTCATGGGCTCCTTCCGTGTGGCTGTTTCGGATGAACCCCATCCGGCGTTGTTCCTGCACAATGGCGTGACGGCACATCGAGGGAACAGCGAAGAGTTTCCGGAGAATACTCTGGCGGCCTTTCAGAGCGGCATCGATCTGCATGCCGATTGGCTGGAACTCGATATTTTTCGCACCACAGACGGTGAGATCGTGATCTCTCACGATGCAAGAACCGGGCGGGTGGCAGGCCGCAATCTGGTCATCCCCGAGTCGACCTATGCAGAACTGCTGGAGTTGGACATGGCCACCGGATTCCGCACCGCCAAAAAGCTTTCGCTCGAAAAGTGCCCGCCCGTCAGAATCCCGACTCTGCAGGAAGTGCTGAAAATCGTCCTGCAGCAGCACAAAACCCGGGTCTCGCTTCAGCCCAAAATGGACTGCATTACGGACGCCATGAAGATCGTCCACACAATGGGGGCCGCCCCCTGGGTGGGCTTCAATGACGGGAATCTCAACTACATGCTTGCCGCCCGGCAGATCGATCCTCAGGTTCATATCTTCTGGGATCGAGGTCCGAATACGGAGATCGACGAGGATATTCGTGTTGCCAGACAGCACGGATTCGAAAGTCTGGTGCTGAACTCTCAGGGAGTCACGGCGGAAAAGGTCCAGAAAATTCGAGCCGCAGGCATCGAAGCGGGAGCATGGACCGTGAATGATGAAGCGACCATGCGGAAGATGCTGGATTGCGGAGTCCAGCGCCTCTATACCGACCATCCCCGACTGCTCTTCAAGGTTCTGGCCGAACGAAATTGACCCGGCCAGATGCCCGGGGTGAGGTCGTTGTTTCGAGCGGGTGGGGTGTCGGAGAGGGGCTCATCGCCTGTGTGTCACGGCCGTGCTGACATTTCAGGGGGCTGTGGAGCATTTCGAACAGCCGATACTCCGAATTCCCGGCTCACAGAGCCGGAATCCCGGCCTTCGCCAGTGCCGCATCAGCCGGTGCCCCTCGGACGACGACTCATACAGAATGGGCCCAGGCAGAGCGCACAGCATCGGCCAGCGCAGTGGCCGGATGGCCTGGCTGCCGTTCGGCAGCGCGCGACCTGATGATCAGCCGATTATTTCGACGTCAGGTCGAAATTGAATTCGTTGCGCCCTTTCACCACATCGGCCGAAAGGGTTGTCTGGGCATTGTACTGGGCAGGAATCCGTTCCGGAATATTGGAGGCAGGATCGTCATCTTCGCCGTCCTGCCGCGTTGTCACCATGACCTGATTCGGGCCAATCACGCCCCCTTGCGTGTCGGGCATATAATAAAGTTCATATCGACCCTCACTGTCTGTGCGGCCAATGGACGGGTGGCGATCGGCTGGCTGAAAGGTGACGACCGCCTCACTCAGCGGCAGCCCGTCGAGCGTCACGATTCCGGTCACATCGGCGAGATCAGGCCGGTCCGGAGAGGTTCCCTTGCCACAGCCTGCCATGAGAAACATCAGACAGGCAGTGGCTGTCCAGCAGCAACACGATTCCAGGCGAAAACCATTCATAGAGGCGTCAATATTGCTTGGGGAGAATGAACGGACGTGCCGGAGTCTGCTTCAGGCTTCAGCGGGGAGACCATGTTCATGGTTCTGGTGCAGACGAATGGGCGCGATTCACTGCATGAATGCCCATTTGATCGCCTGCGGAACACGGAAGACCCATTCCGAAATGGCGCGAGATGCTGCCAGCTCAGAATTCGCCCAGAATTTGTCCGTCGTTGCGGGAAATCAGGCGTTCGTAGGTGCTGTCCACAACACTGTCGTTGTTGACATTTCCAGGCGTGCGGATGAACTGGACATTCTCGGACAGGAAGCGGATCGCTCCGTCTCCCATCAGAATCTGGGCCCCTCCCACGTGCTGGCTGCACAGCATTTCCGCATTCTGATCGACGCTGCCGTCTGGCGTATTGATCCCCCAGCGTCCGGACAGGCCAATCTCATCGATGCAGTTGGAATCGCTCCCCTCGTGGCAGCCGGCCCAGGCCTTCATGTTGATGGTCTTTGCCCCCAGCTTGTATGTCACCTCACCAACCAGCACGGTGTTGCTTTGCCCATCAAGGATGTCGCGGAATCCAATGTTTCCGTTTTGCAGAAAGCATCCACTGCCATTCGGCCCCCAGCTGTTGAGATTATTGTGGTTGACATAGCCGGCGTAGTTATTGCCCCCCACATTGCTCAGAAACCGCTGGCCCCCTGTTCGTGGACCAATATCGGACGGACATCGATAAACAGTCAGGATCGCCCTGGCCGAGGTCGGGACCTGGCTTTCCAGAGAGACTTCGCTGCCAATGCCAGCTTCATTGTACAGGGGAGCCTGGTCGATGAAGGGAAGGAGAAACGCAGACCATCCCCAGCTTTCCTTGCTGCCATTGGTGTCTGACGTATTTGTCACAACCAGCGGCGGCAAAACGTTATGCACGTCGTGGTAATTGTGAAGGGCCAGACCGATCTGCTTAAGGTTGTTTTTGCACTGCGAACGCCGGGCGGCTTCACGCGCCTGCTGAACCGCAGGCAGCAACAGGGCGATCAGAATGGCGATGATTGCGATCACCACCAGCAGCTCGATCAGCGTGAATCCGCCTTGCGGACCACGGCGCGGTGGTGCCCATCGACGAAATCTCTGCAGGGCTCCTGAACTCTTCAGCCAGACGGAATTGTAAAACTTCATGGTCCTCAGTCATTTCCAAAATATGAAATCAATTCTTTCCGTGCGATGACGCGCAAGCAGTCCTGGGTCGGGGTGCCTGTCCTGGCTGTCAACAGACTCACCCGGAAATCGCACGGTGCAAGAGAAACGAGACGGCTGATCGTGCGTAAAGTCTTGTTGCGACACAGTCCACAACACGCATCAACAGGCGTTTTTTCATGTGGGAGTGTCACACACAGCCGCTGCGTTTTCAACCCCGCGGGTGCCGCGAGGTCGTCGCCGCATTTGCAAGGAGGATAACCCCTTCTCCGGCTGGCACTTCCCCAATTGGCACTTCCCCAATTGGCACTGCTCGGTGGGCGCGGGGAAATCACCAGATCGGATTGTCTGCCGGCACAGGATCAGGGTCAGCCACAGTCAGCCACAGTCGGGCACAGTCGGGCAGTTGCCGACAGGGAACCCTCTCTGGTTCGTGACCACCAGCCTGTCTGAAAAGCAGTGGGCTGCTCACCCGCTCCCCGCGACGAGGATCTGGGGGGCGGGCGGCTGGGGATGCGTTGGGGAGCAGGCAGGGAGTGCGCGTCCCGTCTGACTCGCGCCCCGGCGCGGGCGTTACTTGGAGGTCAGTTCATAATTGAACTCCACCTTGTCAGGCTGAATGTCGGCGGTGAATCCGGAAGTTTTCGGGTTGGAATACTTTTCGGGAATGGCTGATTTTCCTTTGGAGAATCCTCCGCCGGGCAGTTCTTCCCCCGGTGTTTCCAGCCAGGAGGTGATGAGAATGTTGTAAGTGCCGGGGGGAATGCCGCGACGGCTGCCTGATTCACTGACGGTGTACTTTCCATCCTGGATATTTCCGGCGGCCACGGCGCTTCCGTCAGGCCCGGTGAAGGCAATGGTCCCGGTCGGGAGCGGTGCTCCGTCCAGTGTGATCTGACCATGAACCGGAAGTCGATCGCTCTTGGCGCCACATCCAGCCAGAAGCCCGGCCATCATCACGCAACTGAGGAACCCGGCAAATCGAGAATGCATGGAACTGGAATCCGTTTCATAAGGAAGCAATGACGGGATGGTTTCGGCAAAACGACATGAATCAGGGCACCGGGTTCTGCTGCCTGACCGGAGAGCCTGACCGGCGCGCTGGCGGTGATGCACCCGAATTGACGGGAACTCCGGGACACTCTGCTGCCGATGAGGGCATCTGCCGGCAAGGCCAGGCGTCTTTCGACGCGAAGAGGCCTGCCCCGGATGGAATGGAGCAGGCCTTGTTCGCGATGGTCAGAATTCTCCCAGGATCTGTCCGTCCATGCGATTTCCCAGATTGCAGTACGTCAGATAGTCGATGTTGTCGCCGATAAAGTGGACAGAACCGTCCACGAACAGGAAGTGCGCTCCGCCTGTGTGATAGCTGGCGTGTCCTGAGCCGGCTTGCCAGGTGCTCTGATTGGCGGCAATCTGTGCCTGCAGGAACGTGCTGTTCAGCTTCAGGTGAAACAGCGTCATCGGGACGTTCACGGCCCAGATGGCACCAAACTGATTGTAGTGTGGCTTGGTTTCGCCGATGAACATCGTATTGCTGGACCCGTCCATCACATCGACGATTCCGACATTCCCCATCCCCCGGTTCCCCATGCCGACGCCTCCTTTGCCGTTCTTGTGCGGCTTGGTCCATCCGGAGCGAACCCCGCCGGTGTCGAGCCGGCAGAAAGTGGCCGTTCCGCAATCCTGGGCATCTCCATCAGGTTTCATCGGGCCACCGACGATGCGATACATCCCCTCCTGGACGTGAATGTTCGTTCCGGAGTCGCTGAAGTCCTTGTCGACGGCCCTGCCGGTTCTGGCCAGCGGGTTGCTGGGGCAGGTGGCCACGGAGAAGTATTTGTTTTCAATGAGCCGCAGGTTCGTTTTGCCGCTTGAGCCGGTCAGGCTGTTGTCGTTTGTCGATTTTTCGGTGAACAGCTGATACAGCGCCGCCTGATCCAGGTAGGGCAGGAGCAGGCGGAACCATTGCGTCTTGGGGCAGCCATACAGATAGCTTGTCCCCGCATCTCCGGTTTCCGCATCGGTGAAGGTGCTGGCGAACGGGAACAGATTGGCGACGTCGTGGTAGTTGTGCATGGCAATCCCGAATTGCTTCAGGTTGTTTTTGCACTGCGAGCGCCGGGCGGCTTCGCGGGCCTGTTGCACGGCAGGCAGCAGCAGGGCGATCAGAATGGCGATAATCGCAATCACCACCAACAGTTCGATGAGTGTAAACCCCGGTGTGCGCCGCGCGCGACGCAGGCCTGATGTGTCCACATGCAATGGATGAAGGTGGGGCATGATGTGCCTCCCTGAGAGAAGAAATGAACATTCGACAAATGCAGTGGCGAGTGAATACCCGTCAGACGCGAAAGAATATCGCACCTGTGCGGATCAGCTTATCCTGATGGGAACGCATTTGCAAAGAGCAGACTCAGGGGGCATTTCAGGAAGAATTTCCTCTCCCCGAGAGGGCCCACATTTTGTGTGTGCCACGGTCGTATCGGCCGTGCTGGCATTTCAGAGGGCTGTGGAGCATTTCGAACAGTCGATACTCAGAATTCTCGGCTCACAGAGCCGGGGCTCCGGCCCTGACTGGGATTCATCGACGTAGCGGAATTTGTCAGGCAGTCATTCTCGGGGCGTGCTGGCATTCAGAAAAATCTGAACAACCGCTTTCAGTCCACGGGCGTCGTCGGCATCAAATCGCCCAGGCACAGGACTGTCGAGATCCAACACCCCCAGCAACCGGTCATTCTGCAATAAGGGGACCACGATTTCTGATCGGGAGTCTGCATCGCAGGCGATGTGCCCGGCGAAGGCCTGCACATCCGGCACGATGAGTGTCTGTCGCTGGCTGGCGGCGGCTCCGCAGACTCCTCTGTCGAGCGGGATGCGGGTGCAGGCAGGTTTCCCCTGAAACGGTCCCAGCACCAGAGTGCTCTCTTGCAGAAAATAAAATCCGGCCCAGTTCAAATCCGGCAGCAGATGAAACAGCAGCGCGGAGGTGTTGGCGGCATTGGCCAGCAGGTCTGGTTCTCCGTGCAGCAGCTCAGTTAGAGAGGTCTGCAGGGCAGCATAGGCCGCCGGTTTGGAGGCATCGTTCGTGAGGACGGGCGGAGTCCAGGTCATGCGGGCTCTCATTCCAGGAGAAGCTGGAGGTCAGATGACAACGGACGCTGCGATTTCGGTCACAGGTTTGACATTCACTTCTGTCTGTATGAAAACAGACAGGTCTGTTTCAAGCGGCTGCCGGAAAAACATCATCTTCGGCACACTCCAGACAGAGACAATAGAAGAAAGCCGCGGTGCCTTGCGTAAGTCAGGCGTCATCAATCGCCATCACCCGGGAGGACGCCAGAAATCAGTGCGAACGGCTGACCTGTGGCCGGTCTGTTGTGTCGTTTTCTGGTTGAAGGCATCCCGTTCATCAGGTCGGAAGAGGGAAAGAGAGAACAATGCGGAAAATCAACATGCGGCGTCGAATCAGGTCTGTGGCCGTGATGGCAGGTGTCTGTCTGGTGGGAGCCTGTCTGGTTCTGGTGGCTGATGAATGGAAGTCAGGCATTGAATGGAAGAAGCCAGAAATTGTGACGCCGGGTGCGCAGGGGGGAGCCCCCTCGGATGCCATCGTGCTGTTTGACGGCACCAACATGGATGCCTGGACAGGGGGAGAAGGCTGGACACTGGAAAATGGATATGGAATCTCCGGCAGCCGGGTGACTACCAAGCAGGCCTTTGGGGATTGTCAGCTGCATCTGGAATTCGCCACTCCCAGCAAAGTGGAAGGGGAAGGGCAGGGGCGCGGAAACAATGGTGTGTTCCTGATGGGGCACTATGAGCTGCAGATCCTCGACTCCTATGAGAACGAAACCTATTACGACGGCCAGTGCGGGTCGGTCTACAAACAGCATCCGCCCCTGGTGAATGCTTCATTGCCGCCGGGGGAATGGCAGACCTATGACGTGGTCTTCACGGCTCCCCGGTTCCATGCCGATGGAACTTTGAAGTCGCCGGCCACGATCACGGCCTTTCAGAATGGCGTGCTGATCCAGAATCATTTCGAACTGCTGGGGGGAACCTTCTGGGATGCTCCGCCCAGCTACAAGGCCCACAGTGTCCGCGAACCGCTGACACTGTATTACCACAAGAATCCTGTCCGGTTCCGGAATATCTGGATTCGGGATCTGATGCCCCAAGCAGAACCTGCCGCCCGGAAGTAATGTGAAAGACAGGATCTGCCGGGGACTGCTTCTGAGGCGGCCTGCTGCGTGCTCTGGGATTCCGGGGGCATGGCAGGCACCCCAGCGGCATCGTTCCGGCAGGCTCCGCATCAGACAGGCTCCGCAGGCTCCGATTCTCTGTCTGCAGAGGGAGTTCTCCGGGAAAAGGGAACGCTGTTCCTGCAGAAGGTCATTCCGGAGAGAAGGCTTTCGTCATCCGGGCAGGTGCCGTACACTCGGCCCCTGCAGGCGCTTCATGCATCGCAGGTGTGTTTCGATTTTTGTTTCGCAGCTCCAGATTCGAGTCAGTAATGGCGATTCTCGTAGACAAGACAACGAAGATCATCACTCAGGGGATTACCGGAAAGGCCGGCCTGTTTCATTCACAGAAATGCCGCGAGTATGCGACAGAGCATCGCCCCGGTGAAGATGTGATTGTCGGCGGAGTGACTCCCGGTAAAGGCGGGGAAACCGTGGACGGGTTTCCGGTCTTCGATTCCGTGGCGGAAGCTGCGGAAAAGGCCGGAGCGAACACGTCGCTGATTTTCGTTCCGCCGCCGTTCTGTGCGGATGCGATCATGGAAGCTGCCGATGCCGGAATGCGGCTGATCGTCGCCATCACCGAAGGGGTTCCGGTTCTGGACATGGTGAAGGTCAAGCGGTTTCTCGAAACCCGTCCCGGTTGCCGTCTGATCGGGCCGAACTGTCCGGGCGTGATCACTCCCGGCGTCGCAAAAATCGGCATTATGCCAGGTTACATTCACAAGCAGGGAACGGTCGGTCTGATTTCCAAGAGTGGAACGCTGACCTATGAAGCCGCCTGGCAGCTGGGGAACAAAGGGCTCGGGCAGTCGACAGCTGTGGGAATTGGCGGCGACCCGATCATCGGCACCACCTTCATTGAGGTGCTCGAAATGTTCCAGAATGACCCGGAAACCGAGTCGATTCTGATGATTGGCGAAATCGGCGGCGATGCCGAAATTCGGGCGGCTGAATACATCAAAGCCCATGTGACCAAGCCGGTTGCGGCATTCATTGCCGGGCAGACGGCTCCTCCGGGAAAACGGATGGGGCATGCCGGCGCAATTATTTCGGGCGGCAGCGGCACCGCCGCGGAAAAAATCGCGGCTCTGGAAGCAGCCGGCGTGGTGGTGTCTCGCAGCCCGGCCGACATGGGAGAAGCCGTGCAGCGTGCGATTGCCGGAAGAAAGTAAGGTCGCCAGGCATTTCGGGACGTGATCGAACCTGAATCTCGGATTCTGCCCGTCTGGCAGGGTTCGAGATTCGTTCTTTCTGCCGATTCGCTCGCCGGTGCGTGTGCAGGCTGCTACGATGCCGGCCCATTTTCCTGTCTGCAGGCCTTTGCCGGCAGGACATTCTGATTGCTTGCTTAACGCCGAGGACTGGTCATGCGACGGTATCTGATTGCCGGCAACTGGAAGATGAATACGACCCGGGAATCCGGAGTGGCGCTTGCCAGGGATCTGGTGGAAGGGGCTTCCACCGCGACAAAAACAGTCGATGTGCTGGTCAGCCCGCCGTTTCCGTATCTGATTCCGGTTCTCGACGCCGTGAAAGGAAGCGGCATTGCCGTCGCCGCCCAGAATTCCTCACCGGAAGCGCCGGGAGCATTCACCGGGGAAGTGGCCCTGGACATGCTGCTGGATCTGGGAGTGAAGTCGGTCATTCTCGGTCACAGCGAACGCCGTCAGTTTTATGGCGATACTGATGCGGTGATTAATCGTAAAGTGCTTGCTGCCCGGCAGAAAGGGCTGCAGGTGATCCTGTGCGTGGGGGAACTGCTGCAGGAACGGCAGGCGAACCGGACCGATGCGGTCCTCGATGCCCAGATGACGGGCGGCCTGAAGGATGTCACCGAAGAGATGATGGCCGATGTGGTGATTGCCTATGAACCGGTCTGGGCCATCGGAACCGGGCTGACGGCAACCCCGGAACAGGCTGAATCGTCCCATGCTCACCTTCGCAACTGGCTGGAACGCCGCTACACTGCCAAGGTTGCCGCGGCGACCCGAATTCTCTATGGCGGCAGTGTGAAGGCGAATAATGCCGAATCGCTGCTGTCGCAGGCGAATGTGGACGGGGCGCTGGTGGGAGGAGCCAGCCTGAAAGCGGCGGACTTCCTGCCGATTATCGAAGCCGGCGTCAAGCTGGCAGGGTGATTTCGGCCAGGGGATTCCGGTCGAGGCGGCGTTCTGTCCGCGCATGGAAATTGAAATTATTGTTTCAGGGGTCTGAGCCGCAGGGAACAGGGACTGTTCCGGATGGCTGAAAGGGATCGCTCGTGGGATTCTTCAATTTGGCTTTTCTGTTGCAGGTGCTGCTCCTGCTGGTTGGCCTGTTTCTGATGCTGATCATCCTGCTCCAGCGGGGACGGGGAGGCGGTCTGGCCGGTGCCCTGGGAGGCTCCGGCGGTCAGAGTGCCTTCGGAACCAAGGCCGGCGACGTGTTCACCTGGATCACAGTCGTGACAGCCACCGTCTGGGTGCTGCTGGCCGGCGTGAGTGGTTGTGTGATGCGGCAGTCGGAAACTCAATACGCCAGCGAAAACCTGCCGAGCGAAAAAGACAATATCCCTGAAGTCACGACCCCGGATCAGGGGAAGGAAGACGGAAAGACGGATGGCGTGATTCCCGAAACCGGCACCCCGGAACAGTCTCCGGCCGCAGCGGAGCCCAAAGCTCCATCGGCGGGGGCAATGGAATCCAAAACCGAAGGCGCTCAGTCGGAAGACGCCAAGCCTGCAGAAACCAAGCCGACCGAGTCTCCGGCTGCGGATGCCAAGCCAGCCAGTGCGGCAGCCCCGGCCAAACCGGCGGATGCTGCTTCTCCGGCCCCAGGCAAGCCGGCCGAGCCGACTCCGCCACAGGGAGGACAGCCGGAAGCGCCTCCGGCTTCACCCACCGCGCCGCAGTAATTCAAAGCGTGTCGGAAGTCAGGTGTTTTTGTCTCGGCCCGCAGGCAGAGATTGTCTGGCCGAATGCTCGCCTGGAACGCCATCATCCTGTGGGGGCCGCGTTCCGCCACGCGGCGAGTTGCGTTTCCTCAAGTGAAACGCATGCTGCGCGGGCCAGAGCAACCTGCTCGAGAGCGGCGTTGCAAAGGATCTATCACATGGATTCCAGCGAAACCCAGGGAATTCAAGGCCGGACATGACAGAACAAAGACCAAACTGGTCTGGCCTGCAACGTCTGCTGCCAATACAGGAAGCCAGCCGGCTCAGGGCGAGCACTTGTCTCGCCTGGGGCTGTGCCTGAACGAGGAAGACCAGTGCTATTAAGCATGACCGGGCACGGGGATGCCTCTGGACAGAATGATCGTCTGAGCGTGACCGCCGAGGTCCGCAGCGTCAACAACCGGCATCTGAAGGTGACTGTTCGCTGCCCGGACGCATTTCTGGCGCTGGAAGCCAATATCGACCGGCTGGTCCGTTCGGTCATCTCCCGGGGCACGCTGACAATTCATCTGCATATTCGCGCACTCAATGCGACGGGTGAGACCCGCATCAATCCCGAAGTCGCCCGGCAGTATTTCGAGCAGCTCCAGTCGCTGTCAGGCTCACTGGGCCTGCCGGCTCCCAGCGATCTGACCGCCTGCCTGGCGCTGCCTGGCGTGGTGGAAGAGCATCGGGGGCACGTGCTGGAAGAATCGGACTGGCCCCTGCTGGAAGAAGTGCTGGCTTCGGCACTGGAAAACCTGCAGCAGTTCCGCCGCCAGGAAGGGGCCGCCATGGCCGCCGAACTGCGCAGCCTGTGCAGCGAGATTCAGACCCATTCCGAGCAGATCGCCAGACGGGCTCCGCAGGTGGTCGCCGAATACCGCGAGCGGATGAAGCTCCGCCTGAATGAAATTCTGGCCTCGCAGAACATGCGCCTCGAAGACCATGATCTGATCCGGGAGGTCAGCCTGTTTGCGGATCGGTGCGATATCACCGAAGAACTCGCGCGGCTGCGCTCGCATCTGCAGCAGTATCTGGCACAACTCGACTCCGGCGGTTCCACCGGACGCAAGCTCGAATTCCTCGGGCAGGAACTGTTCCGCGAAATCAACACCACCGGGTCGAAGGCGAATGATGTCGAAATCGCCCATCGCGTGGTCGAAATGAAAGCCGCGATCGAGAAGATGCGGGAAATCATTCTGAACGTCGAATGACCGAAAACATTCCTCCCGGTGCATCCGCTGCTGGCTCTGCCGAACTCCCGCCGCGACTGCAGGTGCGGCGTCTGGAGCATCTGAGCATTGTCGTTCGTGATCTCGAGCGGACCCGGCGGTTTTATGTCGACATTCTGGGAATGCGCTGCGTTCCGCGACCGGCATTCAATTTTGCAGGACTCTGGTTTCAGGCCGAAAATACGCTGGTGCATGCCATTCTGGAGCATTCGCAGTCCGGTCCCGCGCCTGATCCGGCACCCGCCGGCCTGACACTCAGCCGGACGCAGCACATGGCCTTTGAAGTGGAATCGGCCGAGCAGGCGGCCGTCTGGCTGCGCGCTCAGGGGGTCGAGATCGTTTCCGGGCCGAAGCTGCGGCCGGATGGCCCGGTGCAGGTGTTTGTGACCGATCCCGATCATCACGTTGTCGAATTGTTCAACTTCTGACAGTCGTAACGGCTGGGGCGACCGGCTGCCGGCAGATTCGGTCCTCTCGCACGATTTTGACGCCGGATCCGTCCGGATTCCCGTCTGTACTGGTTCACGGTGACCCTGGCGGGTTATACTCAATGGCCGTTGTTTTGAGCCGCCATTCTGATTTCCTTTCTCCGCAACCTGATCCTCGTGCCGCTTACCGGAAACAGCAATGCAGGAATTGCCAAAACGAGTTGTGATTGCTTCCATTGCGGTGGCCGCGATTGTCATGCTGGCCGCGCTGTGCGACCTGTTTATGGGGGTTCCTTTTTCCGGGCAGTTCACGATGGTGATGGATATTCTCTTCATCATCAGCGGGGGAATTGTGATCTATCTGGGGCTGAACTCTTATCAAGAGTTGAGCTGAGCCGGGCCTGAGCCCTTCCCTGACAGGGCTTGGATCTTTCAGGGCCAGCCTCTTTCAGATCGCTCCGCATTCGTGCGTTTCTTTGTCTCCTGCCGAGCACGCTGCGTCAGCAAGGTGGACTTGCCGGCGTTCTTTTCAGAGCGCTTTGCGTCAGTCAGTGCGTATTTCTGCACGGCCCATCCCTTCAGATTCGCATTGCCGAAATCGCCTGAATCGGCATATCCTTCCGCCCGTTTGTCCATTCCCTGCGCCTGGACGCGCAGGATGCTTTCACCGGACACATTCACCGAACAGGGAGGTTCGGCCATGCTTCGACTGCTGTTTCTCTACAGCCTGATGACGACATTTGTCGGGTCCAGTCTTCTGGCAGAAGCTCCGCAGGAGATGGAACAGGAGCAGGCGGCCCCTCAACTGGTAGAGGTTCCCCGGCCACTCCCCTATACGAAGCCTGAGCCGAACACTCTGGCACCCGTTCCAATGGCCCCGGCATCGCAGGTGGCGGAAGCCCCGCACTCGCTGATGTCCTCGGCACCTGCCCCGGTTCCGCAAACAACTTTGACGGCGACCGAACACCTGCAGGCAGCGGTGCGGCACCTGCGCGAAGCCGGGTTTCCCGAAGATGCAGACCGCATTCAGCGGCAGCTCGACGAGATGCTGGAGATCCGGCTGATCGAACTGTCTGAAAAGCGAAAGCAGCTTGAAACACTGCAGGCGAGCATTGCCGAAATGGAACAGCAACTGGGGGTGGCCTCGCAATACCATCTCGACTGCATGCTGGGAGAACTGGGACCGGCATCCGGCTCCGGGGCCACGCCGGCCGCTGCGGAAGGGACTCGCAAAAATCTGTTCAAATTGACCTCCGGCACCGGAGACATGAAAGCTGTGCTGCAGGCTCATCTGAAAAATGGGACAGCCCGGGTGCTGGCCCATTCTCATCTGGTCGCCAGGGCCGGAGAGCCGGTGGCCTATCTGTCGGGAGGGGAACTTCCGGCGGTCGTCCCGGCTGCCGGGGCGTCCTTGAAGGTGGCTTATCGCCCTTATGGAGAACAGGTGGTGGCGACGATTACGCCGCTGGGAGGAAATCGCGTGCGCGTCGATCTGAGAGCCGAACTCTCGGAGCTGGATCACCAGGTGGGAGTACGCGTCGCCGGGGCGAAGGTGCCAGGAGTTCGTTCGCGGTCGATCTGCTCGGAATTCGAAATGACTGTCGGCGAGACGCAGATGCTGGTCGCCCCGGACAGTGCAAATGGAAAATCAGGCTTCTTCGCCGCGATAACGGTGCGGCCGCTCCATCCACTGGGGGCTGCGGCGGATGCGGAGTCATCACACGCAGTGGAGCAGACACGTTGATTCGGGAATGAATTGACGGAAGTGCACTGGCTGACGCGGCGTGCTCTGAAACAGAAAAGAATGCGCCGCTTACGGATGCGGCGTGCTCTGAAAGACGCATCACTTCCGTTCAATCCGTGCCTGGCGGAATTCAGTCATCCTGCCGATGACAAAGTCCTTGGCCTGTCGTTCAATCAGTGTATCGGTCACACTGTGGGACTTGCCGATCAGTTTGAACGCCGCCCCGACATTGTCATGCACGTAGCAGTTCCGGTAATGCGTGCTGCACCGGTCCACATCGGTGATGCCGGCATCGACCGAGCCGTTCCAGGCGACTTCTGCCCCGTCGACTTCCATCTGCACGTCATCATGGGCGCTGATCCCTTCATCGCCGTTGGAGAAGGCTTTGACGTTTTCGAGCCGGATTCCGACCCGATTGCCGTGAATGTTGAAGCCGTCGTTACAGGCGTGTCGCGCCGTGATGTTTTTCACAATGATGTGTGAGCAGGCGATCGTCACCGCGCTGGTCCAGGGTTTCGGCAGGGCAATGATGCGAGTGGTCTCCGGTGATTTGTTTTTCGGCCAGCGGAAGTACATCCGGCCATCGGAATAGACCCCCATCTGGCCCGGCTGCAGTTTTTCAGGCGGTTGAAACAGCAGATCGGCAGAGGGTTCTGTGCGCGCCCGTTCCGCCACACGGTCGCGGGCGACAATCAGCGGCATTTCATCGAGAAACAGCCCGGTGCCGTTCTGCCCGACAATGATCGGCTTCGGACCGGAAAAGGGGGTCTTCGCGGTCCACAGGTCCCCTTGTTTCTCCCAGTCCTGATCGGTGACATCGATTCCCAGGTCGATGGTGATGCCATGCCCGTCATAGATGGCTGGTTGCTCGGCAGTGCCGCCGGTTTTGATGACGAGCGGAGTGTGGGAAACCTCCTGGGCGGACGCGGCCGGCAGGAGCGCACAGAAAACAAGGCCGGCAGCCAGTGCGGAACGGGTCATGAAATACTCTGTCAGTCAGGGAGATTGCGTGGTTCTCTGATCAATGACCTGAACCGATTCCGGCAATTTGACATGGTTCAGATCAATGATCGATCCATCGATGGTCAGTTCCAGGTCGACTCGCGCCCGATACAGAAACCCGCGCGGCGGCGAGTGCCGGGAGCCTTCCGATGCATTGGCAGGCACCCATTTCAGTCGACCGTCATGGTCTTTTTCACTCCGGACATATTCCGGCAGCACCCCGTCAGGGTCGGTCACCGATTCCGGCCAGGGGGCACCGATGCGCAATGCGAGACCTGCGTTTATCAGTTTTGAATAGTCGACCTGATCGCCTGGTTCCAACTGAATCGTCGGTGAAACAGAATAACTGCCTGCAACGGGAGCCGTGATGCGAATGGCCGGAACATCCTGAGGGAACCAGCCGTCTGTGTTTTGAGCATTCACCGATGTCAATGTCAGTGTGCCGTTCGGGGAACGGAGCGAGAGCACCGCCGGCCAGATCCGGTCGAATGTCTCGCGGTCCGCGACTGGAATCCAGTGGCGTTCTTCCTGAATTCCGGTTGCGATGTCGACAGAGCGTGCGGTTTTCCGCAGTGGTTCCAGCACCTGTGGCCAGTCCGCAGGCCAGTGTCCTTTGCCATGAGGAATAACGAGCGCATCGGCCCACCGGGTGAGTCCCAGAAGGCAAGCGGCGATGAAGCAGACGACAGCACTGGTCCGAAACATGGCGACTCCTTTCCGAAAGAGAAAGTCAACCGGTCACTCACATGTCACAATTCGCATTCCACTCCATTTAGAATGCACTGGCTGACGCTTCGGGCTCTGTGTTTTGCTCTCGACACTCCGCTCTCGACTCTTCTCAGCTGTTCCTCAGCCGATGGGCGATCTCCCCGACCACTTCCGCGACCGGAATGCGAATCTGTTCCAGCGAGTCGCGGTCACGCAGTGTCACCGTATCACCGCTGAGCGTGTCGTTGTCCACGGTGATGCACCAGGGGGTGCCGATTTCGTCCTGTCGACGGTATCGCTTTCCGATCGCGGCCTGTTCGTCGTAGGTGGTGGCGATTCCGGCGGTGAGCAGGGCACGATAGATTTCCTTTGCCTTTTCCGGTTGGCCATCTTTCTTCACCAGCGGGAACACGGCGGCCTTGACGGGGGCCAGGCGGGGATGGAATTTCATCACCACCCGGGTCTGCAGCTGCCCTTTGTCGTCCGGCGCTTCATCTTCGTGATAGGCTTCACACAGGAAGGCGAGTGTTCCGCGATCGGCCCCGGCCGACGGTTCAATGACATGCGGAACAAAGCGCTCGCGGGACTGATCATCGAAATAGGTCAGGTCTTTGCCTGACCCGCGCCATTTGGGTTGTCCGTCCGGTCCTTGTTCGACGACGAGCTGCCCATTTTCGTTTTTGAGTTTGCCTTCCATGTGCGAACGCAGGTCGAAATCGCCGCGATGGGCGACCCCTTCCAGCTCGCCATATTCTCCTTCGGCCAGGAAGGGGAACTGATATTCAATGTCGGCGGTGCCGCAGGAGTAATGCGAGAGTTCGTCGGCTTCATGATCACGCAGCCGCAGGTGCCTGGGGCCGATTCCCAGGCTGGTGTACCAGGCGAACCGGCGGTCGCGCCAGTACTGATACCAGGCAGGGGATTCTTCCGGCCGACAGAAGAATTCGATTTCCATCTGCTCGAATTCGCGCGACCGGAAGGTGAAGTTGCGGGGCGTGATCTCGTTCCGGAAGCTCTTTCCGATCTGGCAGATGCCGACCGGCAGCTTGACCCGGCTGGAGTCCATGACGTTTTTGAAGTTGACGAAGATCCCCTGCGCGGTTTCCGGACGCAGAAACGCGGCATCATCGTCGGTCCCCAGGGCACCGATGATCGTTTTGAACATCAGGTTGAAATCACGCGGGGCGGTGAACGTGCCTGGAGCCGATGCATCCGGGGCGACGACATCGGCATACTGTTCCACAGGAATCGTCGCCAGACTGATGAAGTCGCTTTCCCAGTTCAGCTTGTCGGCATCCTTGTTCTTCAGTCCGAACAGGGACAGGGCTTTTTTGGTGAGTGTGTCGTCGAGAACTGCTTCTTCGACCAGGGCGGAAACGAAGTAGGATTTCTGGCCCTGTCCGTTTTTGGCGAGCGTCCCGTTCACCCAGCGGCCTTTGGTGTGGTCCAGCCGGTAACGGCCTTTCGATTCTTTGCAGTCGACCATTTTGTCGCAGAACAGGTCATAGTGCCCGCTGACTTTCCAGACCTGCGGATGCATGATGATCGACGTTTCGACGCCGACCATCTGAAACGAGGTCGGGGCACCGGCGGGAGCATCGAGCGGGTCATGCCGCGACACCATGTCTTCCCACCAGGCATTGCGGACATTCCGCTTCAGTTCGGTTCCGAGGGGACCATAGTCCCAGAAGCCGTTCTGGCCGCCATAGATTTCAGAATCCTGGAAGATGAACCCGCGCCGCTTGCAGAGGGCGACAATTTTGTCCATCAGTGAAGAACGGTCCTTGTTCGACATGATTTCCCAGACTCCTGATCGTTCGGGCGAGATCGCGTTGATGGTCGAAATGTTTTCCAGGCACTGGTCCCTGCCAGAAGCCTGAAAAATGAGAGTCTAGGCGATCCGGCCAGACACGTCGAATGGATCGTGAGGAGCCGACCGGAAGAGCTTTCGCCGGCGAAGCCCCGGCCGGAATGCCGCCGGACCGGCGAGAAAGAACATTCGGCAGGGTCAGGGCGCGGTCTGGCTCTGACGGCTGCCGGTCGGTGTGCCGTTTCCCCTGCTGGTCAGCTGCAGAAGAGTCTGCTGCATGGTGGAATATCCCGGGCCGGCAATCAGGTAGATCAACCCCAGAATGATCAGATAATGCATCCACAAGGAGCGGATCGGTCCCGGTTGTCGGCGTTTTCGCAGCCCATAGTAGCGCCGCTCGCAGTACTGGCAGCGCATGGGGCGGTGATACAGCAGAACGGCCGGCAGATCATACCACCTCGATCGGGACCGCATGTAATCTTCAGGCTGGGAATCACGACACATCAGGAGCAGACTGCTTTTCCAGGCCCGGCTTCGAAGGGAATTCCATGGACATTGGCCCCTGTGCAGACTGCTGAATACTCTGCCGGTCTCGCGCAGGCAATTTCGCGCAGGCAGGTGGCCGTATCTGATTCCGCGCGAAACGGAATTCAGCCCTTCCAGGCGGTGATGCTGTCCCACAGGGATTCAGTGCGCGCACTGGTTTCCATCGTTGAGCACCTGGAGGGAGAGGACAAGGGGGAATCTGTGAATTTTCGTTGATTCCAGTGAGCCTGTTGCAAGGCAGGCTCTGGGGCGGGACAAAATTCCGGCAACATTTCGGGAATGATTCCCGGGATTGCCGCGTCTGGGATTTGTGCCGGGTGATTCCCGAGCTGGCATTCGCGATTCGACGCTCTTTCGATATATTTCGGAAAAATGCAGAGCTTGGGTGAAATGCGGTATTGGGTCGAGGGAAGGGATATCATGCAATTGCCTTTGCGCTGGGGCCTGTTGGCCGCAATCTTCATTGGTCTCTGGAGCCGGCATCCGGCGCTGGCCCAGGAGACAGGCAGCAAGCCGTCGGAACCTGCGGCGGCGACCTCCGCGGCATCGAAGACAGATGCGGCGACAATTTATGTGCCCTACCAGGAGCTGGAAGCGGCGTTTGAACGGGGCGAGACACAGGTGCTCGTGCCGTATCAGGAATATCGTGCGCTGCTGGCCAGTCGTGAGGCCCTGCTGGCCCGCGCACGCAGTGTGCCGGCATTTCTGTCGGCCGCGAATTATCAGGTGCGGGTTGCGGACGGGATTGCGCGCATTTCTGCAACGCTGGAAGCGCGGGTGACCCAGGCCGGCGCCCGTCTGCCGGTGAAGTTCGGAACGGCTGCCATTGGAGACTCCCGGCTGCCGGAATCGGTGCAGCTGCAGGGGGCCGGGGCCGGAGAATTCATTTTCCATTTCAGCGAGTCAGGTGCCCAGACGCTCCGGCTGGAACTTTCGGTGCCGGTCACTGAAACCGCTGCCGGCAAGACTGTGGTCTGGGACTGTCCGGCTGTTCCGGTCAACTCGCTGGAATTCAGCCTGGATGAGAAGAATCAGACCCTCGACGTGGAGCCTCGGCTGATTTCGGCTGCCCCTTCCACAGATTCCGGGAACGCCGGGGGACGTGTTTCGGGCGTGTTTGGACCAGCCAGCCAGGTGCGTCTGTCGTGGCAGTCAAAGGCCGAAGCCGCGCCGACGGAAAAACGGCTTGTGGGCGTCGATATCGGATTGATGGTGACCGTCACTGAAAATTTCGTGCATGCCGATGCCACATTGAACTGTGACGTGCTGCGGGGCGAACTGAAGCAGTTCCGGTTTGTCATTCCGGCCAAAGTCCGGCTGGTCAATCTGGTCTCGCAGGAAAAGCTGCAGGACTGGAAAACCGAAACCGCAGGAGAGCGCCAGGTGGTCACGGTCACTCCGCTGGTTCCCCAGAAGAAGCGGCTGCAGTTGAAGCTCGATCTGGAAACGCCGCTGGAACAGGGAGAACTGCGGATTGCCGGCAAGGCCGGAGCCGGAATCGGGCTGGCGATTGAACCGCTGGATGTGATTCGCGCAACCGGTCAGGTGGGACTGCGGGCGAGTTCCGGTCTGATGCTGCATCTGACGCCCCAGCAGGGAGTGATTCGAATTCCCCAGGCGGAATCGACGTTGAATGCCACCCGTGCGGAGGATTCCCTGTTCCGGTTTTATGCGGCCGACTATCTGCTGGAGCTGACTTCACGTCGCATTCAGCCTCGCGTGGCGGTCACGCATCTGACTCGGCTGGTTTTTCAGTCGTCGTCTTTGCAGGGGACGGATGACTTCCAGTTTCTTGTCGAACGTGCCGGCCTGTTCGAGCTGCGATTCCGGGTTCCTGCAGGTGTCAGCATTGATCAGGTCACCGGCTCCGCAGTGTCCGGACATCGCGTGGAAGAAGGAGTGCTGATTGTTCCCCTGAAGGAACAGACGCAGGGGAAGCTCGACGTGCGGGTGCTTTCGCATCAGAAATGGGATGGACAGCCGGGCCAGTCGCTGCTGCTGCCGATTCTGGAACCGGTCGATGTGGAACGTGAGAGCGGAACGGTTCAGGTGTTTGCCCTGGAGTCACTGGAAGTTCAGTCGGATGGCGAAGCGGCGACCACGGCCCTGCCGGCAGGGGTGGAGGCCGGTAGAACGCTGGGGAATGCCGTGCTGAATGCCGCCTGGACTTATCAGCAGCGCCCGGTCGAGATTCGCATCAAAGTTCAGCCGAAGCCGTCGCGGCTGTCGGCTCAGGTGGCCACGGCACTTCAGGTTCAGCAGGATCTGGCCCAGGTCGATGCCCGGCTGGACTATTTCGTGGAATTTGCCCCGATCGATACGTTCCGGTTTGATGTGCCGGAAGCGGTCTCTTCGCGGGTGCAGGTCACAGCGGTGACCGACACCGGAGCGGGCATCGCCATTCGGGAAGCCTCGGCCGGAAAACCGGCAGACGGTCGGGTGATCTGGACCGTGGTGACCCAGCAACCATTGAAGGGACACCAGATTTTCCGGGTGCAGTTCAGTCTCCCCATGGAAACCGGCTCGGCAGCTGGATCTGCGGCGCACTTTCAGTTCGAGCCGCCGCGTCCACTGGGGCATGTCGATGCCCAGGGAGCCGACGTGCTGCCGCTGACACAGCGGACAGGGGAAATCTCGTTGACCGGAAATCGCACGCTGGCCGTCACGGCCGTGCCGCGCGGGGCGCTGGAAGCGATGGATGTCCGCGAGCTGAAGACGTTGCCCGCCGATGCCACGCTGGCCTACCGTTACTCTCGGGATGAAGCGACACAGCCGGTCGGACTGACTGTCACAGCGGCCCGACTGGAAATTCAACCGGTCGTGCGCACTGTGGTGCCGCGCGGGCTGGTGGAAATCTCCTGTGGCGAAGATGCTCAGGCCACCTTCCGTTGTCGTTATCAGGTGCAGACAGCCGAGCGGCAGCGATTGCTCGTCGCCCTGCCGGCCCTGCTCGAGGTGCTGGAAGTCAAGTTGAATGAGACCGACATTGCCCTGGAAAAGGCCGATGTCAAACTGCCTGCCGAGTTGCGGCAGCATGCTCCGTACTGGATCAACATTTCCCGTGCGTCCGATTCAAACGAAACCGTGCTGCTGACATTCCAGTTTCTGTGGAAAGTCGAACCTCCTCTGAGCCAGAGTCGGTTTGGCAGTGGAAATCTGGGGCTGCCGCTGCCGGTGATCGATGCCGATGGCAATGGTGCGGTGCAGGAACTGAATCTGGTGCTGTATGTCCCGCAACGGTTTGCACTGGTCGGAAACGCCGGCCCGTTTCAGGTGCGGCATGCTCCCCGCTGTGGAATGTGCCGGAAGACACCCCATGTCAGTCCTCCCCAGGTGGCCGAACTGCAGTCCTGGATTCAGCAGGGAATTTCTTCTGGTGCCGCCCCGACAGACATTCCCACGGAAGGGCGCCTGGCTTATGCCTATCTGGCTCTCGGACAGGTGAGTGAAGTGGAAGTGCGCTGGTGGAACCGGTTTGCCATGACGGCACTGTTCAGCCTCGCGGTCGCACTGGCCGGGTTGATTCTGCTGTCAACTTCGTGGGAGAACAAACTCGGTGCGGTGCTGACGATCCTGTTCGCCGCGGCGCTGTTTGGCCTGTATGACCCGACACTGGTCCGGCAGTCGTTCCAGGCGGCCGCTCCCGGCATCCTGTTCACACTCGGATTGTGGCTGCTGCATGCACTGTGGCGGCTGCGTTCCAATGGCCGGGCCCGTTCTTCCCGTCCGGTCGAATCCCGGGATGTTCCGGCGTCTCCGGCCCCGGTCTCTGAACAGACGCTGGAAACGAATTCCGAGAATGCTCCGCCAGCGGAAGATTCTCCGGATCAGCATCACGGTTGAACGGCCTCGTGCATTGCATTCGGTGCAGTTTCCTGAAGTCCGGCCTCGACAGGCATGAATTGAGTACGCAGCCATGTCCCGAATTCAGAAAATCCGGCAGCAGAGCCACAGCGGACTGACGCGGTCTCTGGTCCGGCGCTGTCTCTGTTTTGCCATCCTGTGCAGTCTGCCGGTGGGGATCCTCCGCGCTGAGGATCGGGCAGCCCCCCTGCGTCCGGCACCCCCTTCCGCTTCCGATTCTTCGGGCTCCATGCAGGATGAGGCATCGCTGCAGGTGCGACGAATTTATGTTCCGGCTGCCGATCTGTCCCAGGCGATCGGCAGCAAGGCGGCCGGCGCGATTCTTTCGAAAGAGGAATTCGAACGGCTGCTGGAGCAGGCCCGCAAACAGCAGACCGCCACAGCAGAGGCGACACCGGCCGTGGTGCAGGCCCGCTATCAGGGGCAAGTCATCGGGGAATTTCTGCAGGTTCAGGCGGAACTGGAAATCGACAGCCGTATCGAGAGCGCCGTGCTGCCGCTCTCTTTGTCCGGCTGGCAGGTGACCGGAGCCACCTGGGGCGAAGCCCCGGCGGTGATGACACAGGACGAACGGCAGCCTGGCGTCTTGCGTCTGCTGATAGAGCAGGCAGGCCGTCGCACTCTGCATCTGGAACTGTCGGCCGCACTGGAGGTCGCCGCGGGAACTCCAGAGGTCGAAGTCACCGTGCCGGTCGCCGGCAGTGGAACATTCCGCGTCACTCTGCCGCGTGAAAAACTGTTGAACGTGAACGGTGTGGCCCAGCCGCAGACGGAAACAGACGGGCAGTTTCGCAGTGAGTTTTCGATTGGCGGCCTGAAGACGATGAAACTGTCGGTCCTGCCGCGCCGGCACGACAGTCAGGCTCCTTCCGCCCTGTTTGCGAAGACAGATCTCACTCTGGAACTTTCTCCGGCGGAAGTGAAATGTCATGCCCTGATCGGAGTATGGACTTCCGGGCAGCCTGTTGCGGAAATGTTCTGCCGGCTGCCGGACCGTCTGGATGTCACGTCTGTCACCGGAGATGGTCTGGCCGGCTGGGAAGTTCTGGCCGGTGCCGACACGCCGTCTTCGCGCCGGCTGCGATTGCGATTTCAGTCGCCGTTGACGGGGCAGGGAGCCTTTCAGGGACTGAGAGCCTTTCAGGTGCAGGGAATTCTGTCGCATCCGTCGGGCAGTGTCTGGGATGTGCCGCATCTGACTGTCGAGCAGGCGCTGGCGCAGACCGGAAATGTGGTGATCGACTCTCCGAAGTCGCTGCAGGTGGAAGTGGTGCAGGCACAGGGAGTCCGTGCGGTCGCGGTCGACGAATCGTCCCCGGCTCGGCTCGCATTCGAAGCCTGGTCGCCCGAGTTTGTGCTGCAACTGAAAACGACTCTGCAGCCGCGCGAAGTGGTCGCCGCGATGTCGACCCTGCTGCTGCTGCATCCCGATCAGGTGAATCTGGCTGTGTCCGTCAACATCAAGGCACGCTCGATGCCGCTGTTCGACCTGCAGATGAAACTGCCGGTGAATCTTACGGTCCGCGATGTGACCGTGGACGGAAAATCGGTTCCCTGGTCACAGCAGCCCTCGGATGCCGGGACCAGTGATGTGAGTGTTCCGTTTTCGAACCCGATTCTGCCGGGAGAAACCCGGGCTGTTGCCGTGCATGCCGATTTGCATGTGGATGGCTGGCCTCCGCAGCAGAACTTTCTGCCGCTGGCATTTCCCCAGATCCGTCTGCCGCAGGTGACGCTGCTGGATGCGGTCTACGGGGTCTGTGCACCGGATGATCTGGAAGTGACGCCCACCCGGATTGCCGGTCTGGAACCGGCCGGGAAAGCTGTTCACACGGCCCTGCAGTCCGGGCTCGATGCCCAGGGGGAACAGTTGAAGCTGGCCTGGACCGATCAGGATCAGGAATTCACCGCTGCATTGCAGGTACGGCGGCAGCCGGCGACCTTGATTGTTCGCACACAGACACAGTTCACACTGCGGCAGGAAGATGCGGAATCGCGTCTGACCAGCCGGCTCACCCTGCTCGGAGGAGGACAGCGCGAGTTCAAGCTGCTGCTCAGCGAGTCCGCCGGAACCGGCCTGCGTTTCCAGCTGCAGCCTGCTGATTCCGACAGCATTCCGGCACGCATCACACAGCAGGTTCCGCAGGCCCCGGTGAATGGCATGCGCCCCTGGGGGATCACCTGCGATCAGGTGCTGCAGGGACGATATGATCTGACACTGACCAGCATGGCCTCGCGCCCGTCCGATGAACCTGTCGGCCCGGTGCAGATCGAGTTCCCTGAGGCGGTCGCCCAAAGCGGTACCCTTGTGGTCTGCGGAGAAGACGAAGCACAGGTTCTGATTCAGACACGGGGGGCGGACGGGCTTCCGTTGCCGGTCATCGATCCTGCCAATCTCACCGACCAGTTGAAGTCACTTGCCGGTCGGCCGGTCGGCTGCTTCGAGTATTCCCAGCCGGGCTGGTCACTGCAGGCGAGCACCCGCCGGTTTGAGGCCCTGCCGCTCTCCCGGGCGGTCGGACAGCAGGCCGAGATTACAACGGTCTGGGCGGAGCAGTCCCGATTGCAGCACCATGTTCAGCTGCGGTTCGAGGCTCTGGGAGTGCAGGGGGTGATCCTCCGGCTGCCGGAAGATGCCCGACTGTGGGCCGTTTCCTTGTCTGGTCTGCCGGTCGAGATGCGGCGGCAGGGAGAGGAAATTCTTGTTCCGATGTCGCAGCTTGCCGGATCAGGCGAGCGGACGCTCGATTTGACTTACGATTCTCCGCAGCCTGAGACTGCTGACTTCGTGGCGGCTGCTCCGACGTTTCAGATTGTCGATGGCAGTGGCGCACGCGCGGCATTGCCGGTGCTGCGGCACACCTGGAATCTGTACTACCCCGGGAATGTGGAATTGATCGATGTGCAGGGAGCCTGGACGCCAGTGACGGCCATTGTTCAGAAGCCCTGGCCGGCCCGTCTGGGGAAGTTCATTCATTTTTCGCCGCTGCAGGTCTGTGCCGGGGGGCTGGGACTGGCGGTCATTGCCCTGTGCCTGTGGGGAGTGACGGCCTGGCTGCGCCTCCGCTGGCCCGGACGGCTGCTGGTGGTCATTGTTTTGCTGTGTGCCTGCGTGCCGGTGGTTCTGCTTGTCGATCTGCTGCCGGTGCGGACCCTGCATCGCCTGGACGCCCTGGCCGCGAGACAGGCTGGGCCTTTTGGATCCCGTGATCCGGTCTTCGACAAAGTCGTCCGCGACGAGAGTTTTCCCGGTTTTCTGTCTGAGACGCAGCCGGAACTGTCACTGCCCCGGCCGTTGAATCCCGCGAACCCGCCGGTCAGTCAGAAGCTGCAGAACGCGATTTCTGTTCCGCCTGCAGCCGCTGCGGCTCCACAATCGGCAGGCCAGACAGGTGTTCCTCCGGTCTCGGAACCGCTATCGGAGAACTCTCCGCAGCACTCGGCCGGACAACGTTTATCAAGTGGTTCACCAAGTGATCAGGCAACGAATGAACAGGGATTGAATGACCGGGGATTGTTGTCGCTGGCCATTCAGACAGAGATCCCCGTCGGCAGCCGGCAGGGAACATTTCGCTATGACGGGCAGACGGCCGACCAGTCCCCTCCGCAGTTTCGTCTGCGCACGGCCAGTCGTCAGCAATTGAACGGGACGTTTCTGGCGGTTCTGATGGGCACATTGCTGATCGGCTGGCGTTTGCGCACCACCCGTCCGGCCCTGTGGAGGATCTGGGTGGTGATGACGGTCTGTCTTCCGCTGGCCTGGCTGGGGCTGGCGACCGGCTGGGAACAGCTGATCGCCAGGGCGATTCTGTCAGGAGGGGTGTTGTCCCTGCTGTGGCGCTGCCTGTGCATGAAGATCTGCCGTCGGCCTGTTCCCGCGCAGGGACATTCTGGCCTGGTCCATCCGGCCCCGGGCGATGTGAGTCCGGCAGGTGTGAGTCCGGTCGGTCTGCTGCTCAGTGTGGTACTGCTGAGTGGCGGTTCCCTGTCTGCGGACGGTCCTGCTCCGGTCGACGCGATTTCGGCTCGTCCGGAATCAAAGGTCATCATTCCCTATTCGAATCTGCAGGAGCTGTCTGCTTCTGACCAGGTCTGGGTTCCGCAGGCCCTGTTTCAGAAACTGTGGCAGGCAGCGCATCCGGACATGGCAGTCGCTCGACTCGGTGCGAAGGCCTTTGTGGCCGAAGTGCTTTGCGATGCCCGTCTCGAAACGGCCGACTCCCTGGCCTCCGTCGCGGTGACGGGCCGGCTGGTGCTGGTCAATCCTCTGAAAACCGCGCAGCAGGTGACGCTGCCGGTCGGCGGAATCACTCTGCAGTCGGCCACGTTCAATGGTGCTGCGGCTCCGCTGCTGGTGACTGCCGATCGGCAATCGGCCATAATGCTGCCGGAGCAGGGGATTTTTATTGTCGATGTGCGCGGCGTCTTTCCGGTGCAGGTCACTCCGCAGGCCGGTCGGATTGAGCTTTCGGCCGTGCCGGTGCCGGTCGGCAGCCTGACACTGCATCTGCCGGCTTCGGATCGGGCTGTCGAATTTCGGGTCAACGGGCACCCCATCGTCTCGCAGAAAGACGCCGGGAAGAACGAAGTGTTTGTGCGCACGGCGATCGTGGCCGGAAAAACCCTGCGGATCGACTGGCAGTCGGAGCCGCAGCGGCAGCAGGCACAGGCTCTGCGCGCCGAAGTGGTGGCCGCTGTGAACGTGACGGACACCGGCCTGGCCATCCGGCAGCGCATCACGCTGTTCTCCCGGGGAAAGGAGACCGCGCCTCTGAAGCTGGCTCTGCCTGACGGGGCGACGGTCCTCTCGGTCAGTGGAACTCATGTGGTCGGCTGGGAACTGGTCGACAAGGCCCGGCAGATTCAGGTGAACCTGTCGGCCGGAGGAAATGCCTCGGAAGAGGTGACGGTGGAACTGTTCCGGCCGGTAACGACCGGCGAACAGCCGTCGACGGTGCCGGTACAGCTGGCGGTGCCGGAGCAGACGCAATGGAATGGCTCCGTCGGGTTCTTCAGTACTTCCGCGATTGAACTGCGGGTGGTCAATGCCGGGGAATCCCGGCAGCAGGCCGCCAGAAAGTTTCCCGGCTCCGCTGTGCTGCAGGCAGAAGTCCCCCTGGCGAGCTATGAGTTTTTCGGAAAGCCGCCGGTCTTCGAAATTCAGCTCTCACGCATTCCTGCCCGACAGAACAACACGGCAGAATATGGGGTCCGCATCGGTCTGCAGAAGATTGCCGTGGCGAGCCGTTTTCGACTCACGCTCGCAGGAGCGGCGCAACAGTCGATTTCTGTGGACCTGCCGGCGGGCTATGTGCTGTCCGACGTGGTCTGCACCGAATGCACCGCCTGGCAGATTGTGAAGCACGAAAATCAGTCACGGCTGGTGCTGCAGCTGGATCGTCCTCGCACCGGCACCATTGAGGTCGGGCTGGCAGGTACGATTCCGCGTGCCGAAAAGACGCCCCAGCTTGAACTCGCCGTGCCGTGGCTCGAACTCGAAACGCAGCAGTCGAGTCTGGGGCTCTGGGTTGATCCCGCCGAGCTGGCGACGATTTCAGACGCCGGTTCCTGGAGCCGGTTTTCGCAGTCGGATCTTCCCCGGACAGTTCTGGCACTGCAGTTTGATCCGGTGCAGTTCGCATTGCGGTGTTCCGGCACACCGAAGCCGCTGAGCATTGCGCTGCAGCCGGTGCGGCCTGAATTTCGCACACAGTCGGCCGTGCTGATTGCCGTGGGAGACACGACCATCGACTATGGTCTCAATCTGAGCTGGACCATCGAACGCTCGATGAGCGATGAGTTTGCCGTGGTCGTGCCTGCCGGGCTGGGACAGCTGGAATTCACCGCCGACCAGGTGCGTCAGATCCGTTCGGAGCCGGCCGGCACTGGTCGCACCCGGTGGATCGTCCGCACGCTTCAGCCCGTCGGACAGCGATACGAATTGCGGGCGGCGGCCACGACCAGTCTGCCTGCCGATCAGAAATTTTCGCCTCCGGTTCTCGAATGCCAGCAACTGAATGCCGAAGGAACCTGGGAAGCAATTCCGCAGCACCGGCAATATGCAGTGCTGGTCAATCTGTCGGCCAATCATCTGGTGCCGGAAAAGGACCAGCCAGCCTCGTCACTGACCGCAGCGGAAGTCCCGTTCGCATTGCCCGAGACACTCGCTCGGCAGGCGGTCAGCGTGGAACAGGTTTCGGCCATGGCGGTGCCTGTCTGGCGAATCCAGCGTGCGGAACCGGCTGATCTTCCCCCGGCCTATGTGGTGGCTTCCACGCTGACAACGGTCTTTCAGCCCGACGGCAGCTGGCGCACGCAGGCCGTTTACGGAGTGCGGAACCGGGGCCAGCAGTTTCTGGCCGTGCGCATTCCTTCCGCCGCGCAGGTGCTTTCGGTGATGGTGAAAGATCGTCCTGCCCGCAACCTGATCACGCAGGTGAATGAGGAACGTGTGGAACTGATTCCGCTGCCGTTGACCAGTGCGGCAGACCTGTCGTTTGATGTGACACTGATTCTTTCCGGCCGGCTGGAACAGGAACTGCCGACTGCCGGCAGCTTCTGGGAGCAGCGGATTGCCGTTCCGGCTCCCGAGCTGCTGTCTCCGGAAGAGTCTCCGGAATTTGGCGTGCCCAGTGCCCAGACGCTCTGGAATGTCTATCTGCCTGACGGGCTGCGCGGGCGACTCGTGTCGGGGACCGGCCTGTCGAACATGACCGGCAGCTCTGCCGCGAATGAGCTGGCCGTTGAACTGCAGACACTGCAGCGGGCACGGGCTGACCTGCGCGAACTGTCGCGGGTGCTGACCGACCCGATCTACAGCAGTCAGCAGCGGAAACAGGCGCGGGGGAATCTGAAAAACGTCGAACAGCAACTGCAGTTGCGGCAGAATATGGCCCAGTCTCAGGCCGGATCGGAATCCAGCCTGGGATTCTACCTGCAAGAAAACGAAAAGGTTCTGGACGAGCTGCGGGCCCTGACGATTCAGGAAGACCGCCCGTCTCAGACACCAGCCCAGGCACCGGCCGAAAAGTCGGAAAGTGTCGGAACGATCGGCAATCGGGCGTTCATTGTCTCCAATGGACTTGGATTTTCATCCGGGCAGGATTTGTCGAAAGGATCGGCTTCGTCGAAGACGCCTGCAGACGCGCTGAACTTTTTTGGCGTGTCCGACGCCCGGCGTCAGGCCGGATCGGCCCGGCAGTCGCAGTCGCAGGGAGACCAGTCTCAGCTGCGCTCGCAGATGTTCCAGCAGCTTCCGATGCTTTCCCGGCAGGCCAGTCCGGAGAACAAACCGGGGTCGACTGTTGAACGCAATCGAAAACTGGGGAAACAGGCGGAACCGGAACTGCAGGCCGGGCGACCTGTCGAACTGGGCGCCCTGGGCCGTGAGGGCATGCAGGCAGAACGTGTGGAGAAAGCCGGGGCACCTGTCACTCCGCAGGAGAGTCTGCAGACGCAGCCTCGCGATGCGTCCGGGTTGTCATTGCCGGTGCAGCTTCCGGTGAACGGGCGGAAACTGGTGTTTTCCCGGGGAGGAGGAGCCCCGCAGCTGACGCTGTCTCTCGTCAGCAGGCAGCGCTGGCAGAGCGTGCTGGGCTGGCTGTGGGGTCTCGGCTGCGTGGGTCTGGGCCTGATCATTCTGAAACAGGCCTGTCAGGGAAGAACGGCAGAAATCCGTTTGCTGGTGGGACGGATGCTGATGATTGCCGGCGGGGTCGGAGCTTTGCTGTTTTCATTTCCGGTCGCCGCGCTGGGAGTCGCACTGTTTATCGCAGGGGTCTGGTGTACGCTGCGGGTGCGGGAACTGCGCCGCGTCCGAGTTTAAGAGGTTTCACTTTCGGATGAATCGCGTGCTGCCAGATGTCTTTCGTGGACTTGATCTGACGTGGATTTCTGTGCCGGAGTGACAACGAAGCCGACGGGGCTGAACCTCGCTGCTCAGGAAATCGCACTCAGAATGACGGTTCATGGCAGACAAGTACCGTCCGGGCCGGGGACCACAAAGAACCGCTGGCTCGATGCCTCTCGGCATGCGCGCTTATTCAACACATTGCGAACCATCACACTTTGTGATCCTCGAGCGGCGGAGTTGATCTCCGCCGTCTTGCGAGTGCCAGCCGTCTTGCGTGGACTTCCGTGTCCGATCACCAGTTGTGCTAAATGCTCCACGTATGGACAGGCTCACCTGAGAGTTGTCGTGCCTGATATTCCCGGGTCAGAAGGTGCAGGTCCGGACCGTGCCGGTCCAGAAACCGGAGTTGCCAGTGGCTGCCGGTCCGGTTTGTAGCCACACGTTGCTCCATGATCTGCAGCAGACGTTGAATGTCGGTTTCATCGATCTGCAGCTGCTGCAGGCCGGATTCCGCCATCGGCAGCAGTTCTTCGCGAATCAGCTCCGCGATCGGGTGCTGCCGGCCATCGAACCAGCGAATCGTGGCCGACAGTCCGGCTCGCGCCGCCTGATAGAAGTTGTCGGCGGCGCAGGGAAACGGCAGCTGATGTTCGAGGGGTTCAGCCTGGCTGGCCAGTGCCTGAATCAGTCCGGAGGCAAATGCCAGATTGGCCGTCATGTCAGGCAGGGACGGGCCGGCCGACATGACGCGATGCTCGATCCGCAGATGGGGGATGCCCACTTCATCCAGCCCGATGAGCGGCCGGTTCCAGCGCCAGATGGTGCCATTGTGCAGCCGGACATGGGGGAAGACTTCCAGTGGTTCTTCAAGCTGCATGGGGAGCAGCACCGGATGGCAGATACGGTTTTCAAGAAAGAATTCTTCCAGGCTGTGCGCGGCATAGCCGGTTCCCAGATCGACCCGGGGATAGAGTCCTCCCAGATCCACGGCCTGTTCGAACAGGGGGATGCGCGATTCGGCCCAGAGCCGTTTGCCGAACAGCAGCGGCGCATTGGCCGAGACAGCCACTGTCACGGCGGACGCCATGACTGCGGCGTTGTAATACCGGGTGGCCAGGCTGGCGGGAATCTGCAGGTGCATCTGCAGGGAGGTCGCGGCCGCTTCGAGCATGACATCGTGATGCTGCAGTGAGAGCTGCTCGATTCCGGAAATGTCGATCCGCAACGGCCGGCCCTGCCGTTGCCGCAGCACCTGTTCGTTCAGGGCGTGATAGCGGCTGCGATGAGAGATGGCCTGCAGGGTCAGGTCGCCGGCCTGAATGGTGGGAAGCGTGCCGATGGCGAGCAGTCCCAGTCCGAGTTTTCGGGCCGTGCGATTGGAGGTGCGAACGGTTTCGGCCAGGTCATCTTCCAGCAGGGAAAATGCTCCGCCGGTCAGCTGCTGCGGCTGCACATTGAATTCGACGTTGAACTGCGACAGCTCAGGCACGACATCGGGATTGTCCAGACTGTCCAGCAGATCATGGTTGCGCGGCTGTGGCGCGCCGGTTTCGTCGATCAGCCAGAGTTCGAGTTCCATGCCGATGCGAGGGGTCGCTTCGGAAAAACGCCGGGACTGAAAGCATTCGTGCAGCAGGGCCATTTCCCGGGCCAGAGCCCGTTCGTAGCGGTGAAAATCATCGCGCCGAAAATGGCTGAAAAAGATTTCCGCCCCCATGCGTGCCTCCCTGTTTCGAGCCAGCGTTGCGAAGACTCTGAACGCTGATTTTCGGGATGCCTGTGATTTTTGAGAGCCGCGAACAAAATCGCTCAAACGATGGGAATTTCCTTTCCACGAGCGGATCGCTTTGTGAGTCGTTCTTATTCCTCCACCAGCAATTTCATCTTACCGATTTTGGCGGAATCCCGATGGTACGGCTGCCCGTTTTCATAGAGTTCCAGCCATTTCTTCAGCGGGAGTGGACTTTGGGGATGACGGGAAAGCACGGCCGAGATCAGGGTCTTGGCTTTAAAGAACTCGCCATTTTCCGCAAAGGCGGCAGCCAGCAGCGTCTCGCGGTTGGTCGAGTCATCCAGCGCCTGATTTCTGGCCCGGCGTGCATATTCCAGAGCTTCGGCCCCGTTGCGAAGATCGGCATCGGAGGATGTCGCCAGAAGCCAGCCCAGGTTATTCAGTGCCTGCAGGTTGCCGGGGGAGACTTTCACAATGTTACGAAGAATTGCGGCTGCTTCGGTCGGCTGGCCAAGCTGTTCCAGGTTCAAGGCGACGCGGGCCATCAGAACAGGTTCATCCGGGGCCATTTCCAGAGCTTTGGCATACATGTCGCGAGACCGTTGATAGTCTTCCATGTCATGGGCGTTGTCGCCGGCCCGCATCCAGGAGATGATCAGTTGCGGGGCCTTCTCGATGGATTCCCGGAATAAGGGATCGATATTCTCATAGTTTCCTGGCCGGGCGTCTTGAATGGCCCGGTTCAAAGGATCCGTCGCGGCACGAAATTCCGCAGGGAACTCTTTCCCGCGCATGCGGGGGACCGGAATGTCCAGGCGTTGCAGTTGGCTGGCTGCGAGCGTGCAGGCATACCGTCCCACTTCCGGAGAGCTCGCCGCGCGCTGCATCCAGGTGACAGCTTCCTGCTCGTGGCCGCGCAGCTGCAGGAATCGCCCGATATACCAGGCGGCCATCGTGCCGTGTCCGCGATCATGCAGACGATAGGTATAAAACAGTTCCAGGATGGCCGGATCAGGGACAGACCGACTTTCCCGGGGCTGCCGACGAATCCAGTTGGCGAGCAGGGTTTCCCCGCTGATGCGCTCGCGTGACATGATTTTGTCCAGCAGTTGATCGCGCTGGTCATACTGCTTCTGCTGATCCCGAAGTAGAGCGGCGGACATTCCCGAGTAAATATCTTTGGGATTGGACCGGAAGGCATTCTCATAAATCGTGATGGCTTCTTCGGTGTCGCCTTCCAGTTCAGAGTAGACTCCCATGGCGTCATGCTGCAGGCGCTGCTTTTCGCTCATGGAATTCAGGGAATCCAGAAATGTGGTCCGGGCGGCGTCCACATCGCCATGCCCGGTACGGCGGCACCACAGATACCAGTCGAAGTAGCTGCCGTTGTAGCGTTCGATCATGTTTTTCAGATGGGTTTCTGATTCCTCCCATTCGCCGAGTGCTTCCAGACATCGGCTGCCGCAGATCAGTCCCCAGGCGGAATATGATTCGGCCGCGCGCAGTGCCACAGGCCGGGCCTTGTTCCATTCCTCTTGGCCCATGTAGTAGTAGGCCAGTTTTTCGGCCGTCTGGGCTTCTTCCAGTCCGAAGCTGGGAAGTTCGAGAGCCTCGAGCTGGGTCTGTTCCCATTTTTCTTCGTGTCCCTGTCCCCAGTACAGGTCGGCCAGCTTCCACAGCATCTTATGGGTGCGTTCGACCTCAATCGATTTCTTCAGGCAGCGTTCATAGGCCTCGGGCTGATAGCCTTTCGAGGTCTCGATGCTGTTGGCATAGAAGTCAACGAGCGCCTGCAGCACGATCGGGCTGTTCGAGGCCTTTTCCCAGGTCTCCAGCTGCTCGCCGGTCACGTTTTTGTCTTTGCGAATCGCCCAGGCGATGACGGCCGGGCATTGCGGGGCCATGCGCTGCAGCGTCTGAAGTGTCTGCCGCGTGTCTTCGGCAGTGGCCGGATAATTCAGGCGGGCGATCAGTTCCGGAAGAATGTCATCGCCCTGATTGCGGATGCGGGCCAGCATGTGATTCTGCCGGGGAGCCCGCAGCCAGGCCAGGGATTGAATGGTGCCGGCGGCACCACTTCCCCAGGCAAACGAGGCGCTGTCTTCGATCAGCTTCATGTACACAAACTGATCTTGGCGGGAATTCATGGAATAGACCTGGCACAGACTGGCCAGCGGATGATGTTCCAGCAGGGCTTCCATCTGCCGGATCAGAAGGGCCGGATCGATGCCCAGATAGCGCCGCTGAGTTTCCAGCATCTGCGTGGCCTGCAGCATCTGCAGCTCTGAAACCAGATAATTCAACGCTGTCAGTGACGGCTCGGCCGGGTCGCTTTCCGGAGTGGAGTCACGCAGAGCCGTCCGCAGAGCCAGATGCTGGAGGAAGAATTCCGCCTGACTTTCGGGAGGTTTTTCTTCTTCGAGGAGCTTTTTGACGTTTTCCGGCAGGCTGGCATATTTTTTCAGACTCTGCGGCAACCCGAGAAGCAGTTGCAGCAACTGGGCCTGTCCGACGCTCCGGCGCAATCCCAATCGGTCTTCCGAGGCCATCTGTGCGGCCGCGCTCAGACATTCCGGCTGCAGCTGCATGACTTCATTGACGGCCTTGAGCCGTTCATCGACCGACCCGGCCATCTGCATGGCCAGCATCTGCAGATAGGCTGCCAGTGGACTCTGTTTTTCCACCGCGGTCTGCAGGTCCGCCAGATTCCAGTCGACAAAGGCGGCCAGTGCTTCGCTCCAGTCGGGGGCCGGAGTGGTCGGCATCAGGGAACGAGCCCGCGCGATTTCGTTGACGGCTTCGGTCTGCAGGCCGGTCAAAGCCAGGACGAGAGCCCGATTCCAGGCCAGGGTGGAATCTTCCGGCAGCTGTTGAACGGCACGCTCGGCATACAACAGGCCGCGCGCCAGGAAGACCTTATTCTCGGCCCCCAGATGGCAGCGGGTGAATGTTCCCAGCAGGGCATATTCCCGGGCCATGGCGGTCAGCAGATCGACCGAGTCCGGCGAGACCAGCAGTTCTTCATGCAGTTGACGCAGCACACCGATCGAGGTCAACAGATCCATTGTGACAGGCCGGTCGCTGGCCACCGGATGTGTCTGTTCCGGTAACGGGCCGACCGGCAGGCCGGCCGTTTCCAGAAAGGTGACAAAGTCGGCCTGTGCCCAGGATCCGGCCAGGGTGATGACGGCCGCCGGAAGTTCTTCGGCACCGTTGGGAAATGTTTCGGTCCACTCGGCGACCTGGGTCGGTGACTGGAGGGACTTCAGGGTGACAGTGCAGGCCTTTGCCGGGGACTCCGGGACCGTGACGCGCATTTCAAAAATGGCGGCTGTTTTGGGAAGGTCCTGTTCCGTTTCCCGCAGAGCGCTGTCGCGGGTGAGAGCATGAAAATGTTCCCGGGCAGTCAGGAGAAAGGCCTGCCGGATGATCTGCTGAACCAGCACCTTCCGCTCGACGTGCTGGTCTTCGAGTGGTGTCTTTAAGGCGACGACCGGTCGCGATGGAGCGGCAGCGTCGGCAGGTTCCTGAGCCCGAGCCAGCTGCGCTTTCAGCCCGAGGACGACCAGTCCCCAGATCAGGCCCAATTTCAGCAGGTTCAATTTCAGTGGACCCGGGGCCACCTGCCGGCGGAACAGATCATTTCGGCGGGAAGGCCAGTGGCGGGCCGGGCTCTGCGGACCGGGAGTCAGATGACGGGACCTGGCAGGCAGAGACAGGGATCGGAAAAGGAATGTCCACATAGGCTGACCCGGTTCCCTGAACGTGATGTCACAGGAGGCAGAGATCTGAGAATCGACAATTTCTGCAGAAATGGCAAAGATGATGTCATCCATTGGAATGAATCAGACTCTGCTGATCTACGCAAAATGGAAGAAAATGTGTGAAGGAGCAAAACGAGGTCTGGCAATTCCGTGGGAGACTGTTCAAACTTTCCCAAGACTCCCAATGTGAAGTTATGAAAGCCCGTCTATTCGGAACAGGCAGCGGATAATCTCTGCCCTGGAGTGGCTTGGCACAGCGGAATCACAGGAATTGAGTGCCGCGAACAGAACGGCTCATCTGGCGAGGTTTTCGTCGCGAGCGGATCACGGCAGGTTTTGTCAGCGGTTCTTTCAGGACACCCCGGTCGGGGCAAGAGAGAGAGGTTGATCATGAAACGATTTGTCGCAGTGGCACTGGTTCTGGGACTGGCGACGACCACGCTGGCCCGTCAGCCGATTCTTGTTCCGCCGAGCCTCGATGAGGGGATGGTGACGGCCCAGTATGCTCCGCAGCCGACGCCGGCCATTCCGGCTCCGCCCAGTCCGGCCCTGAACGCGGCGCAGCCCCGGGCACCGATCGGCACGCTGGTGATGACTCCGCAACCGGTTCCGGATGCCGCCATGCAACCGGGGATGATTATCGGGGATGCCCAGGCTTACCCGGTGATTTCACTGTATCCCAAGGTGCGCGTGATTCAGGCCCGCAAGATTGCTCCGTGTGCGGTGAGCAAAATTGTGGCCGTGCCTGATCCCTGCAATCCGTGCGGGTGCGTGTTCGTCAGCATCTGTGTTCCGCCGTGTGCCTGTGAGCATGTGTTCTGCAGCCCTCACAAAGATCGCGTGATCTTCAATTATGGCGAATATCAGGTGAAAGTGACGAACCGTCGGGGCACCCTGTTTGTGAACTACGACAACTGAGCCGACAGCTCTTTCTGGTGTCTGCACCGGTTTGACAGAAATCCACGCACTGATCCGCACAAGGCCAGCCTTCACCGATAGTGAGGAGCTGGCCTTTGCGATTTCAGGGTCCCTGAACTTCCTATTTTTACAGGTGGGGGAGCTGCTCCCCGGCTGGCTTCCCCAGTCTTTGCAACCGTTAGAACCAATTCATCCGAAAAACGCAGAATAACTCATTCCACCGTCGGGAATGTTCCGATGAGTAGGACAACATCATTCGATCGATTCCGCGCCGGGCGACCGGTGTTGCCTGTCTTCCGACATGGAGCCAGGCATCGGAACACTCAAGTAACGACTGAAGGAGTGAGTCCATGCTTCTGCCACGGAAATGGGCATTGAGCCTGGGGCTGCTGGCTGCAGTTCCGTGTCTCACAGTGGCTGGTCCCTTGGATTTCCGAAAGGGAAATCAGGATTCCGCAGCTGCGTCGACGGATCGCGGAAACCAGGACGTGGCCGATGAGATCGGTCAGGCCCTGAGCAGAGCCAAATTGAGCTATCGTGACGTACAGATTGAGTATGTTTCTGGTGTGGCGATTATTCGCGGGCAGATCAAAGATGCCACACAGCGGAACATGGTCACTCGCATTGTCGGCAACGTGCCGGGAGTGCGGACGGTGGAAAATCAGCTGAGCCTGATTGAAACCGCCACTCCGGCGACCCCGGCCGGCCGGCAGATGGCTGCCAGCCAGGCTGCCGCCCATGAGGCCGCCGCTTCTCCGATTCAGCATGCGACCGGAACCCGGGGACCGGATCGGTCGCAGGTGCAGCGGATCAATCATGAAGCCCCGCCGGAAGCGGCTCCGTTGAGCAATCAGCAGGTGGCCCAGTCGATTGCCGATCAGCTGACTTCGGCCGGCCTGAACGGCTATGACATTGAAATTCGTTATAAAAACGGCGTGGCGAGCCTGATCGGCTCGGTCGATGCCAAGGAACAGGCCATGCTGGCCCAGCGGGCCACCATGAGCGTGCCGGGAGTCTCGCAGGTTCTGAACCGGCTCACCGTGAACGGACAGGCGGTCAACATTCCACCGACCGCCGGTGCTCCGCAGATGATGGGACCGCCACCTGGAGCTGTTCCGGCCGGATACCAGCCCGGATACGGGCCTCCAGCGGGTTATGCCCCGCAGCAGGGAATGCCCGGCGGCGTGCAGCAGGCTCAGGCCATGATGCCGGGAGCCGCACCGGGGGCCATGCCGCAGTATGGCAACGTGCAGCCGGCCGGTCACCACATTTACAACCAGCCGTACATGCCCAACTACGCCTGGCCGACCTATGCTCCTTACGACAACTCGGCCGCGATTTCGTATCCGACCCAGTATGACGCCAGTGCCTTCCCGTATATTGGTCCGTACTATCCCTATCCGCAGGTTCCCCTGGGGTGGCGGAAGTCGACCCTGGAATGGGATGACGGCTACTGGAGCCTGAAGTTCGATTCGCGGACAGACCGCTGGTGGTGGTTCCTGAATCCCCACAACTGGCACTGACAGAGCGTGTGTTCTCCCTGCGGGCCAGTGGGGAGACAGCCGGCTGCAGAATCAGTGGCTTCACCGGAATCGGTGTCTGCTGGTTGAGCAGTCAGTCTGGGCAAAGGACTTTGGTCGAATGATGAAACCTCCTGGTGCGTCACCGGGAGGTTTATTTTTTGACGGCGACTGGCAGAAAGTGCCGCTGCGAGATTGCTGTCGGCCTGTCTGGTTTTCTGCAACTTTCTCAGTGGTGAAGAGTTGTGTCGCTCTGGCAGGTTTGGGCCGGCTGTAAACCGATCTTTCCGTGAACCGGCTGCTGCCGGTAGACTCTGATTCCGTTTCGTTCCGGCCGGGAGTGCGCCGGGACTGTCGAGGCGACAGATACGAAGCGGTTTCGGCGTCATGCTGAAGCGACACCCTGGAAGGAATCCGTGCCGATGTCCCGACACTTGAAGAAGACCGGCTGTATTGTCACCGGGCTGATTCTCTGTGTGGTTCTGTTGACCAATGCTGCTTCGGCTCAGGCTCCCCGCACGGCTGCCAACGAGTCTGGCACGACAGGCCGGACCCGCCCTGATCCGCTGGCGACAGAAGTTTCCATTTCTCCGGAACTGGAGATGCTGCTGCAGACCTGGGAAAAGAAGTCCTCGGAAGTGAACCGGATGAAAGGGGAATTCCAGCGGATTGTCTATGACAAGGTCTTCGAATCGGCCCACTGCGCGAATGGCCGGTACTTTTATGAGGCCCCTGATAAAGGCCGCATGGATCTGAGCCCGGATGCTTCGGTGGTCAGTAATCCTCCCCGGCAGGTGACCAAGCAGAACATCACCTATACCCAGCAGGCCGATGAACCGCACACCTGGATCTGTGACGGGCAGCAGATTCTGGACATCGACATTTCCAAGAAGCAGTACAACCGGGTGCAGATTCCTGCCCATTATCAGGGCAAAAACATCACCAGCAGCCCGCTGCCGTTTCTGTTCGGAATGAAGAGCGACAAAATGAAAGAGCGCTACATTCTCGAAATCGGCGGCTTTCACGATCAGGCCAAGGTGATTCACATCGTGGCGTTTCCGAAGCTGCAGTCTGAGCAGCGGGAATACCGGGTGGCCGAAGTGCTGCTCGATCCGGTTGAATTCATGCCGCGTGCCGTTCAACTGACCGACCCGACCGGCAACAAGCAGACGGTCTATATGTTTACCAGGCATGACAAAGTGAGCATCCCCTGGCTGCCGCCGGGACCGTTCAATCCGCCGCTGTTCGGGCTGAAGCTGATTCACGATGAAGAAGCCCCCCCGCCGCTGGAGCGGGAAGGAAACCGCGACGGTATTCTGATTCGCTGAACGAGTTCCCGGAACCGGCGATCGATATCTGGTAGTCTGCTGTTCAGCGTCGCCGTTCAGTATCTCTGTTTCGGCTGGTGGTTCCGGGCCGGTGTTCGGTCCCGGTGTTCGGTCCCGGTGTTCTGTGCCGGCCTGAATCTGTGCCGGCCTGAATCTGTGCCGGCCTGAATCTGTGCCGGCCTGAATCTGTGACGGCAGACCTGGCTGTTCTCTCGCTCAGAAACAAGTTCCTGCATGTCGACTTCCCTTCGCATTGTAGACCCTGTCAGCGGGGCTGCTGCCGTCATTGCTCCTCATCTGGGATGGAACTGTATTGCATTTGAAGTCGAGCAGTCCGGGCATCGGGTCGATGTGATCGATTCGCCGGAGGACGTGCTGACCGGCAGCCATCGGCCGAGCAGCTTCGGAATTCCCATTCTGTTTCCGTTTCCCAATCGCATCCGGAATGGCCGCTTTCACTGGGAAGGCCGCGACTATGACGTGCCGCTGCAGCCCGGCAAGCCGAATGCGATTCATGGCTTCTGTTATGACCGGCCCTGGCGGGTTGTGGACCAGCAGCCGGATCAGGTGACCGGACGGTTTCAACTGTCTGTCGATGATCCGGACCGCCGGCACTGCTGGCCGGCCGACTTCATTCTTGATGTCCGCTATCGTGTGGCAGAGAACCGGCTGGAATGCCAGTTTCGCATCACCAATCCTGACAGTGTGCCGTTGCCCTGGGGGCTGGGAACTCATGCCTACTTTCGACTTCCGTTCGGGAATGGGGCTCCTGAATCGTGTGAATTCTCAGCTCCGGTGAGTGAGCAGTGGGAACTGTGCGAGTCTCTGCCCACCGGACGACGGCTGCCGGTCGAAAACCTGGCTCCCATCCGTCAGGGAGTTGCTTTCGGTTCGCAGGCATTCGATGATGTCTTCACCGGCTGGGAAAGTGACGGCGGGACCGTGCGCAATACCATCATCGATACCGCCGCCGGAGTTCAGCTGTCGCAGATTTGCGACCAGGAATACTTTCGGGAAGTGGTCGTGTTCACGCCGCCAGGCCGCGCCGCAGTCTGTCTGGAGCCGTATACCTGTGTGACCGACGCCATCAATCTGCAGACGCAGGATCTCAATACAGGATTGCAGGTACTCGCACCTGGTCAGGTGGTTCAGACCTGGGCGGTGATCCAGATCAGCCCGGTCTATGTCTGAGGTCGAACGCAGTCACTTGCGATCGTTGGAGGGTTGCCATGCAGTGGATGGCGATGCATCTGGCGAAACGTGTTCCGGAATCGTGAATGCCGGCATTGAACTTCGCCGCTCACCGCTTCGATCGCCACACCTGCTTCGGGATCGACCGGTACCGGAGAGAACAGGATTCTGGACGGCAAGGCAATCGCTGCCGTCGCGAACGGGAGCCCAGGCATGATGAATCTGGTTGTTCTGGCACAGCCGGAAGGCTGGTATGGCAGGCAGCTTGCCGAGCAGGCGAGATCGCGCGGGCACACCGTGACACTGGCGGAGTTTCCACGATTCGTCTTGGAGATCAGTTCCGCCGGAGCAATGTTCCGGCAGGGAGAATCGCTGCTGCAGAAGCCGGACGCGGTGATTGTGCGGACGATGCCGGCCGGCTCGCTGGAGCAGGTGGTCTATCGCATGGATGTGCTGCAGCGACTGGCGGCAGCAGGAGTGAAGATCGTCAATTCTCCCCAGGCCATTGAAGCCGCCGTGGACAAATTTCTGACCACCGCCAGACTGGCTGGGCAGGGCCTCCCGACGCCGGCCACGATTGTCTGCGAGTCGGCGGACGATGCCTGCGCCGCATTCGAACGGTTGGGGGGAGATGTGGTGGTCAAACCGCTGTTCGGTTCAGAAGGTCGGGGAATTTTGCGTGTCTCCGACCCGGATCTGGCCTCGCGCGCATTTCGCACGCTCGAACGGCTGCAGGCGGTGATCTATCTGCAGGAGTTCATCCGGCATCGTGGTTCCGACATTCGGGTGCTCGTGCTCGATGGTCGCCCACTGGGGGCGATGGAACGGAGCCATTCGACCGACTTTCGCACCAATATCGCCCGCAATGCGGTGGGGCGTCTGCATGTTCTGACCGATGAAGAAGCCCGGTTGGCCGTGGAGGCAGCGGCAGCGGTGGGGGCCTGTTTTTCAGGCGTGGATTTGATGTACGATCCCGAAGGGCGCTGCCTGGTGATCGAAGTGAATGCCGTTCCGGGATGGAAAGCGTTTGAAAAGATTACCGGAGTGCCTGTGGCCGTGAAACTTCTTGAATATCTGGAAACTCAGTCATGCCGGTGAATGCCGAAGAGATGATCAGTGCGCTGCGTCAGGTGGCCCCCGACCTGCTGCGCTGGTCCGGTGCGATTGCCAAAAAAATGCGCACGTTCAACATCGCCCTGGAAGGGAAGCACTCAGGGAATGCGAATACCGATGCTCTGACACTGGCCGATCTGACAGTGCAGGAACTGGTCATCGCCGGCCTGCGGGATCGGGCACCTGTGCTGCGGCAATGCCGGATCGAGGCGGAAGAATCGAACGGCGACCTGCAGGCTTTTGTGGCGGAAAGTCCGTTGTCGATCGCCCTGGACCCGATCGACGGCACCAAGTATTTCAAAGAGAAGACCAGCAACGGCTATGCCGTCATGCTGCATCTGCGGACGGTGGACGAAGTGCTGTATTCACTGGTCTATGCCCCGGAGGACGGGCCGACTGGTTCCTGGACGCAGGCGTTTGGCGACTGTGTTCAGACCGGGCCCGATGACCTGACCTGTCCGGCGAATGAGTGCCTGGCACGGTTGCCGGTGATGCGGCCGGAAACCCGTCCGGATTCGCGAAAGATCTATCTGATCGGGTTTCAGCAGAATGATGCTGCCAACGCTCGCAAGGTGACGGCCGCCGGACTGGAAGGGGTCGCTCCGGACGACATGCCGGGAAGCATTTATCCGCTGCTGGCGAGCGGAGAATTCGGCGGGTCACTGATTCATACGCCGAATATCTATGACTACCCTGTGGCGATGCATCTGGCCTGTCTTCTGGGAGGAGACTCGGTCTGGGTCCACAACGGGCAGCGCGTCAACTTCTCTGAAACCTGGATGGATGATCGGGCAGATATGCTCCGCCTGCCAGGCATCGTTGCCACGGCCGATTCCCAGGAGAAACTGCAGATTCTGTGTGATCTGGCCCGAGACTGGAACCCGAACCGGTATTCCGATCATCAGCCCGGTTAGAGCCGATGGCTCTTTCCGATGCCCGCGTCGGAGGATTTTCTGACTGACGACGGTGCGGATGTCTCCGGGACGATCTGAAGTTTCGCGGGCGGTCAGGGAGTTTTGTCTGGCGAAGCGGCCTGCGGGCTGGCTTCTGTGCTGCTCTGCGGTGCAGGTGACGAGGCCGCATCTGCGGGAGCCGTGGCAGGCGCGGAATGCGTCAATGTGTCGATTCGCTCAACGAGAATTTCTCCCCCGTTGCGCGGAGTGGCCATGCGCACCACGATTCCGGAGTCCGGGTATCCCCACCATTCACTCACGCCCCGACTGGTGGCAATGCGAGTGAGCTGGGTCGGAAGTCCTCCCAGAATGGCCTGCACCTGCGCGGCGGTCATGCCGGGTTCGACACGTCCTTCCCGCAGGGCTTTGTCGAGTGCCGAGGGAGGGACGGCAGGCATGTTTTCGGCCACAAGCCACTGCCCGTTTTCCAGCACATAGCCATGTGCGGTCAGCCATTCACTGGCGGGAGCATAATCGTGGTTGACCTTCCAGGCTTCCTGATAGAGTCGGGTGGCACGAGGCAGATCGTTCATCCAGTTGACCCAGTGATCCGCCAGATCCGCCAGCCCCCGTGCTCCTTCCTGCCGAAAGAACGGCTCACGCGCTTCGAGCCATTTCTGTTTGGTTTCCAGGGCCAGCTCCGGCTTGTCCCGGTGTTCCAGTTGAGCTGCAAATTCTTCCAGCTGTGCATGCGTCATCGTGGAGAGATGTTCCAGATGGGACGCAATGGCCGTCTGTTCATATTTCTGAATCAGGTCCAGCCGCTCCGGGGCCGCCGTTTTCAACTGATCGGCCAGTTGAAATCCGTTGCTCCCATCGGGCTGCAATTTCAATTCTGTCTGCGTGGCAATGACCTGCAGTGCCAGCAACCGGTTGAGCACCTGGCGCTGTTCAGCACTGGAATCGGCATATCCCAGCAGCGGATGCCGGGTGTAATTTTGGTCGAGCTCCGCAGGGAACGGCATCAGATGCTGCATGCTTCCCGGGAGATCCTGGCCGATCTGCTGCAGCAGCGGCTGAAAGGCTTCTGGCGATCTGGAATCACGTCGCAGGTTGGTCAGGCGGGCCTGAAACAGTTCGTGAAGAATCTGATGAGTGATGTCTTCACCGACGGATTTGTCGCGAGCCGTCTGCAGCAGGCTGGTCAGCGCGGCTTCGTCGGTCGGAGGGGCGCGGCGCAACTCGGTCTGCACACCTTGTCGGTCGAGTTCGAGTGCTTCCTTTTCCAGTTCGGGATCGTCATAGAATTTGGCCCGCGCATGGCCCCAGTCGGCGACCCGATACCAGTCTGCCGCTTTTTCTGAATCGATTCCGAATCGCATGTTGCGCAGGCGGTCGGTGTCTTTCGGCCGTGACCGCAGTGAGGCCACGCGAAAGAGGAATTTTGTTCCGTCCCGATCCAGTTTGCCGGTGACTTCGACCACGCCGGTGGTTCCCCGATTCCGGGTTTGATCGCTGCTCAACAGAAAGGGAATCGGACAGTGCGGAAAGGTCATGGTGCCGCCGCTGAGGGCCACATAACGGCCTTCGAGCGTCCAGACATAATCGGATTTTTGGAATTCGAGCCATCGACTTTCGTAACCCATGAATTCCTGAATGGATTTCGCGTCTGCCCAGGCCAGGGAATTTGATCCGACGAGATGAGCCGTCAGCAGGCAGGCGGTGAGCAGCGGGATGCGCAGGTGGCGACAGGCATTCATAAGGCGTTCTTCCTGTTCGCGGACGACTGCTTTTCCAGGTCGTGCGTCACCTGCTGTTCCGTGCGGGCAGGGCTGAATTCGAAACCGGCCGCGAGATAGGTGTCGAGATGACTCCAGAGGAAAACGCTGTGCGGGGCCAGGCCGATGACCCAGTGCTGGTTCAGTTCATCCCATTGACAGTCCGAAATCTCTCCGGAAAAGACCAGGAATTTCTCATTCTCCGGGGACAGGAATTGTTCCAGGGGACTCGATCGGAACTCAAGCACGGCTTCTTTGCCGAGCAGGGCGGCGATTCCCGGCAGGGGCATTTCCAGCTGGTCCGAAGAACGGTTCTGCAGCGGATCGGTTTTGTGGACGGTCCCTTCGACGATGACCCATTGTCCCCGATAGTGTTTCCCCAGCCCGGTCGCGTGGCGGGTGCCGGGAGGACGCGCTTCAAACTCGGCTTTCATCGTCTGGACCACATCGAGCAGTGAATCGCTGCACAGGTTCAGCAGTGCGCGGATTTCCTGGGAGTAGTCACGCAGTGTCTGGGATTCGGCATCGGTGCGCCCCAGTCGGTTGACTGCCAGAACAGCCGGTTCCAGCTGGCGCCGGGCTTCGGACCAGTTCTGTTCTTGAATCAACTGCAGGGCTTTTTCTCCGGAGTCCCGGGCTGTTTTTCTGGCAGCCGACAGCAGGCTCTGACGGACCAGCCAGATGCCGGTCAGCAGGCTGATTCCAATCACGCAGGCAAACAGAATTCGAAAGGAGGTCCAGAATCCGCGGTCGGAAGCCGGCTGGGCAGACTCCGAACGGCGGGCTTTCGTTTTCAAGGGCGGCCTGCCGGGTTCTGGAACCGGTGCCCGGGAAGATTGTTCTGCCTGAAGCGGAGGGTTGGGCGGAGCCGACTTCCGGGTGCGTTTTCGCAGAGACGCAATGGGGGGCGGTTCGCCTGCCGCCGCGGGAGTCATGGCGGGTGTTTCGTCTGTGCTGGAAGGGGGGGCCGGTTCCGACGGCTTCGGCACAGGGTAGACATTGCGGGGCAGGACGAAGAGCACCCGTCCGCATGTTTTGCAGATCAGCCGCTGATGCTGGCGGCGACGAACGCCGGAATGCGACTGGCCACACTCGCAGTCCAGGGTGAATGGCTGCGGCGTGTCCGCCGACTCATTGGCAAAAGCCTTGGCCGCTTTTTCGTACCAGCGTCCCATGATGCTGTCATTTCTCAATCAGCAAGGAGATCTGATCGGCGACGAACTTTTGAATGGGAAGTGCAGGGGCGGCCTGTCTGCTGCGCCGGCGGGAACCTGGCCAGTGGAACGGCAAAGTTCTGCAGACTGCAGAGATGTGATGAACCGCCTGCCTTGCCCGGCAAGTCGTGTCGACAGGATTCGAATTCAGTTTAATGCAGGGAATGCAGAACAGCCAGAAGCGGGCAGGGACTGACTGCAAGCAGAGTGTCTGCCGGGATGGGATTCGGTGATGGCCCCCCTGAAAGGGCGGTTCGAAGGGGAGGAAGCAGTTGTAATGAGGGGCCGACCGGACAGGCGAACCTGCTGGTGAATCGAGGTGTCCGGACGATTGACAGCAGGCACATTGCCTGACAAGATGTGTGCCGCAATGCGGAACCGTGGCGGGCTTTACGCCATGTTCTTCGTTCACAGATTTACCAACGGCCAGGTAGCTCAGTTGGTAGAGCACAGGACTGAAAATCCTGGTGTCGCCGGTTCGATCCCGGCCTTGGCCACTTTTTGGAAACCCTGTCGCAACTCTCTGTTGTGACGGGGTTTCTGCGTTTGATGTGCTTGTCTGTTCAGGAGTGAAAGCGCCAGGACCATAACGTCCTGGCGATTCCGAAACCCCCGTGTTTTTGCCGCGAGGGATCTCCAGCGCGGACGGCAGACAGGTGGCAACGACGTGTATGGCGATCTGGATGTGCTGCAGTCCGGCGACTGAATCTATCTGGCCTGCGTGGCCGGCACTGCGCCGATGTACCTATGACCGGGCCTTGCGGGCACAAGGTCTGCGGCGTTTCTGTGCCGCCTCAATAGCGTCCACGATCTTATCCACAGTTTTCGCGCTGGCCGAATGCTTGCCGGTCTCCAGCCGGGACAGCGTTTCCTGTCGAATCCCGGCCAGTTCAGCCAGTTTGGACTGACTCAATCCCAGCCCCTTCCGCTGGCGAATCAGATCCCGTGCCAGCGAAATGCGTGAATATTCCACGGCGGGAACGCGGCCACGGGAATCAGGTTTCGGCAGTTCGGGAAGGTCATCATCCGACAGCGTTGCGGCCGTGCCGGCTTCGCGGCACAGCCGGTCGAATTCGGATTCTTCCAACAGCACAAACCGCTTTCCTTCCACTTCGATACGTTGCGGGCTGATCATGTCTCAATCCTCATAAAATCCGTCTCGGTGGCCAATTCGCTCCACAACAACTTCAGCACCTTCCACAAAAAACTGAACGCGGTAATCGCCGGTGCGGATGCGATAGTGTCCCGCCAGATTCCCCCGGAGCGGCTTGGCTCCGCTGACTGCCGGCCACTGCTCCAGCCGAATCAAAATTCCCTGCACCCGGCTTTTGATCCGCGTGGGGAGTCGATCGAACTGTTCCCGGGCGTCGGCTTGCAGGGTGACGTGTGACATGACACGACTATGACACAAGATGTCATAGTCGTCAAGGGCAGCCGGTGGCAAATGGCTTGATTCCTGTCCCGGAGTTGGCGCACACTGCAAGCGCATGCAGCAACCATTGAAGATCAATGCGCACACGGGCCGGGGTGTCCCCCTTATCGGTCACGCTGATTGCGTGTGGTGGACTGCTGTTCGCAATTCAACGCCCCGAGGATGTCTGCCCGCATTGGGGCCGCGTTTCGTCACGCGATGCGACGTTCCCTCAGGAGGCTGGCTCTCGCTTTGGCGACTCGGTGTCGGTATTACTCGGTGTCGGTATTACTCGGTGTCGGTATTTTTGTCCGGACCGAAGCGATAGCGCAGGAGTCGTCCCAGCTGACGCACGAAGCGGAACTGCCGCATCAACCGGGAAAGCGGGGAGAGATGTCGCGTCTGGTCCAGGGAGAATTCTGTCCAGGCATCGATGAAGCGCAGGCCGGGGACTGAGGATTCGAGGTCAATCGGCGCATTGATTCCCCAGCGCAGTTTGGCCCCGGTGGCCCGGATCGAGGGATGCCAGTTCAGAAACGGCAGGCACCAGCGCTGATACCCGTCGAAGAGCAGTTCGCCTGAAGGAAATCGGGTCAGCAGCTGACTCAGCAGGGTCGTCACCTGTGCCTGCTCCAGATAGGGAAAGACCCCTTCTGCAATCAGAAGTGTCGGCCGGTCGGCGGGGATCAGGTTCATCCAGTCCGGGGCCGTTAATGGACTGGCAATGAAGTGAGTATGTGGCCGTTCATCATACAGATGATTGCGCAAGGCAATGACCTCAGGGAAGTCGATGCCATACCATTCGACCTGGTCATCGGGATCGACACGCAGCACCCGGGAGTCGAGTCCGCATCCCAGGTAGAGAACGGTCGCCCGAGGGCAGCGGTGCAGAAACTGACGGGTCCATTCATCCAGGCAGAACGCCCGCAGCGCCAGTCCGGCGACGCCATCGCGCGAGACCTGATAGCGCGAGAGATCTTCATCGAGCCGGGTGAGTGCTTTCCAGGCGAAGTGATCCCCCAGGATGGAGTCAGGATAACGGCTTTCCTGCGCTTTGGCCTGCAGCGTAATCAACGCGGTTTGTTGCGGGGCAGGCAGTTGCGACAGCTCGCGATCCATCCGTTGTTCCTGAAGGTCAGGATGTGTCCGTGGAGCAGGTTGCTCGTGTCGGTGCCTGTGTCGACAGCGGCCAGGGGGAGGATGAACGCCGCTGTTCTCCCCGGCAGGAGTGAATCCGTTCACAGGCAGACTACTTGGAAAGTCGAAGTTCGTTCAAAGCGGCTCGGCAGTGGGGTTGACTCGAAACCAGCTGACATCCAGTGAAAAGGAAAGCCGGGTCGAGATCAGGACGCGCTGGGAGTGGAATCTGTCGCCGGCAGAAGATGGCCCATCTTGGTGCGTTTGGTATCCATATAACGGGAACGTTGCTGATGAGGCGGTGCGACGATGGGAATCTGTTCGATCACTTTCAGATCGACCCATTGTTCAAAGGCTTCCGTCTTTTTGGGATTGTTCGTCAGCAGCCGAATCTGGGAAAGAGAAAGATCTTTCAGAATCTGCAGCCCGACCATGTAGTCCCGCAGGTCGGCTTTGAATCCCAGCCGGTGATTGGCTTCCACCGTGTCGAGACCTTCGTCCTGCAGCTGATAGGCCTTGAGCTTGGCGGAAAGTCCAATACCACGTCCTTCCTGCGGCAGATACACAACGGCTCCGGTCCCTTCTTTCACGATCATCTGCATGGCCATGTGCAGCTGGTCGCCGCAGTCGCAGCGCAGCGAGCCGAGAATGTCGCCCGTGAAGCAGGAGGAATGCATGCGCACCAGCGGGGCCGGGTTGGATGCCAGGTCTCCCCAGACAATCGCCAGCGGTTCCTGATCATCATGGTCCACCCGATAGGAAATGAATTTCGGGGATCCGAAATCCTGGGTGGGAATGACGACTTCGGTTTCGCGGTGAATCAGGTTTTCGCGAATACGGCGGTGCTGAATGATCTGGGTGATGGTGATAATCGGCAGGCCATGTTTCTGGCTGAACTGCAGCAGTTCTTCGGTGTCGGCCATGCCTGGTCCGCGCTGGCTGCAGATTTCGATCAGGCAGCCGACGGGAGTCAGGCCGGCCATCTTGAGCAGATCAATCGTGGCTTCGGTGTGTCCGGCGCGGCGCAGGACTCCTCCTTCCCGGGCGAGCAGCGGGGAGACATGCCCGGGGCGGACGAAATCGCTTGCCACGCTGTTCGGATCGGCCAGGGCCTGCAGAGTCATGGAGCGGGCACTGGCGCTGACGCCGGTGCCGGAATTGCGATGGTCCAGCGGAATCAGAAAGGGGGTCTGGTGAGGAGTCGTGTTGGCTTCACGGTCCACCATGGGAGAGAGCCGCAGGCGATCGGCGGTCTGCGGGTCAATGGGGGCGCACAGCACGCCGGCCCCCTGCCGCAGCATGAAGTCGACATGTGACGGCGTCATGAACTCGGCCGCGCAGATCAGATCCCCTTCGTTTTCCCGGTCCTGGGCATCGAGAACGACCACCATGCCTCCCTGCTTCAGATGCAGAATCGCTTCATCCAGAGAGTTCAGCGGCAGGGAGATTTCGTCGGACATGGTTTTCTGAATCAGTTTGCGGAAACCGGATGCAGGCTCGCTCGAAGGCTGTTCAACAGAGCAGGGCCAGATGGAATTCCTCGGACGAGTCGTGAGATTCCGGATCTTTGTGCACAGGCTGGAAAGAGGACCGGTCTGTCTATTATCGCGGTTCTGCCGCTGAAAGCAAAAGGAGCCGGGAGCCCGACCGGGAAATCGCGAATTTTCCCCGAAAACAGCTGACAAAAACCTGTCAAAACCCTGAAGGCAGGGCAGGACTTGTCAGCGTTTCAGCCAGAGCACAGTCAGGACGCGGCAGGGTTTGCGGCAGTCGAAAACGGCCGAAACGCATTGGCCGGGTTATCGACAGGTCAGCGCCATGATGGTGGCGATTACGCCCAGCACTCCGAGCCAGCGCCAGATTCCTGAATTCCAGAATCGGGGAGCAGACGTCGACTCAGGGTGATATTCACCGCAGACCGGACACATCGGCGCGTCTTCATAAATTTCTGCCCCGCAGGCCGTGCAGAAGACGGTGCCGACTTCCTCGGAGTCGTCCGGCCAGTCCTCGTCGAAATGGTCGTCGATTTCGTCATCGAAATCCTGGTCGTCGTCATTGCTCATGGGGAATCCGCTGCTCCGTCATGCGTCTTCGATAGAGTTGTGTCTTTCGAGCAGAAATACCGACGGGACTGAATCCCGCCGCTCTGGCGTGAGCGAAGTCACCCCGTCCGAAAATCTCCCGACGCGGGCACTGGAAAGAGCAGTCAGCTCTACGGGAGTGCATCTTCCGTTTTCGGGGCACTTTCATTGGCAGGAGTCTTTTCTCCGGCAGGTGTGCCGTTGTGTTCAGGGTGCAGCGGAGTGCCCGGACGCACCCGTTCGTAGATCAGGGGGACAGAAGATCTCAGATGCATGTCCAGCTGTGGGAAAGGGATTTCGACATTGGCTTCCCGAAAGGCTTTGTGGATCCGCGAGTGCAGCCCGTGCAGTGTCTCCATACGCAGATCGAGTGAGGGAAGATAGGCATAGATCACGAAGTTGATGGAATTGTCGCCGAATCCGTTGAATGTGATGGTCGGGGCCGGTTCGGCCATGATCGACGGCTGTGTTTTGACGATGTCCGTCAGCAGCGAACGAATCATCTGCGGATCGGCATCGTAAGAGGCTCCCACCTGAATGGTGATGCGGTTGGTGGTGTCGGTCAGGGTCCAGTTGAGCAGTTTTCCGGTGATCAGTTCCTTGTTGGGGACAATGTATTCCCGGCGGTCGGAATCGATCAGAGTGGTGGAACGAATCCGGATGCGATTGACCGTGCCGGTGACGTTGTCCAGGGTGACCACATCTCCCACACGGATCGGCTGTTCGAACAGGATGATCAATCCGGAGATGAAGTTGGCGAAAATATCCTGCATGCCGAAGCCCAGGCCGAAAGTGAGCGCAGCCACCAGCCATTGCAACCGGTCCCAGGTGTAGCCCAGGGAATTGACGAACACGAGCACCCCGATCACGACGATGGTGTAACGCAGCATGGCGCCGATGGCATAGCGGACCGACCGGTCGAGCGGCAGACGTTCCAGCAGCGTGATTTCCAGCAGGCCGGGAATATTTCGGGCGGCCGTGGTGAACAGCACCACCTGCAGCAGGGCCACAATCAGAGTGCGCCAGCTGATATACAGAATCGGAACCGGTGTCTGATCGAGTTTCTGGAGCGCCGGCAGCACGTCGATCCAGATGTACCATCCCCAGATCAGCGACAGCATGAGCAGGGTGGTATTGAGCAGCCGCTTGGATTGCGCGCTGACTTCGGTGAGATTGCTCTGGGCTTCCTGGGCTTCCAGCACGGCGGCATGGGTGCCGTCTTCCTGTTTCGGGGATTCGGCAATGGCCGCGCGCACCTCGCGGGCATGGGCAATGGCCAGTCGCCGCTGCCGCAGGGTCAGCCAGCGAAACAGCAGCGATCGCCCGAAGATGGCCCCGAAAGCGAGCATCAGAGTCTGGGCGAGATGCACCGACAGCCGGTCCACGGCAAATGTGTAGCCGGCAATCAGCAGGGCCGCCAGAAAGATCGGCAGGGCGACCAGGGCAGAATTCCAGATGACGGAGAGCCGGTCAAACCAGCCGTTCGGGTATTTTTCGATCCATTCGCGAAAGATCCCCTTTTTGCGTGACGTCAGCTGCCAGAGCGTGAAGGCCATCAGCAGAAAGAAGGCCACGCCGCAGCAGCGCTGCAGAGCATCGGTATCGCCTTCGATCGACCGGGATCTCAGCAGGGCCGCGGCGAATGCCAGGGGAGTGGATGTGGTAATGAATGCGGCCAGCTGCAGTGTCACCTGGTCGGTGACGCGGACCGGCCAGTGAAAGTGTGCTGCTCCCAGCCCGTTCTTCCGGCAGGTGAGACGGACCGCTTCCAGCCACCAGAGCCAGATCGACAGGGTGGAAACAGACTGGGAAAATTCCAGAACGGAACCTTCCCCGGCCATCTGGCCGCGCCAGCCGAGAAACAGAAACGGCAGGGGAGTGATCAGGGATTTGACAAAGGTCCAGAGCAGGGCCGTCCAGGTGGGGGTCATGTCTGTGTTCAGCCGGCTGCTGGCCCGCTGTCCGCTCTGTTTCAGGCTGGCCCGCTGCCTGCTTTGCGTGATGAACAGAAGCACCCAGACCAGACCGGCCAGTCCATACAGGAAGGGCTGCGCCCGGGCGTCACGCCGGAATGTGTCCCAGAGCTGAGTCCACTCGGCAGTCGAGAACAGGGCTCTCAGCTCGTTCCGAACATGCAGCACATCCATGACCGTCAACGGCCGGTGTGTCGAAACCCAGATGATTTTTTCGTTGATGTAATTGTTGAAATCGTTGAGCTGCCGGACGAGCTGGTCCTGCTCGAAGCTGAGCTGATCGAGCGAGGTCACATAGGCTTCGTTGGCGCTGACCAGATCGGTCAGATATTTCTGCCGCTGCTCATAGGCTTTTCGAGCGTCGGCGGCCAGTTCTTCACGCTCCACGGGATTGGCATCGTGCGGCAGGATTTTTCTCACCAGCGTTTCGACACTGCTGTTGAGGTGATCCAGCCGGGATCGTTCTTCTCGGGTTTCGATGAATGCCAGCTGGGCATCCTGTTCCACCGGGATTCGGGTACGGATCTCCTGCTGCAGTGAGGCCAGGTCAGGCAGCAGTCGCCGCAGTTCATGCAGGCGCACGCCAAACGCGCGGCTGGTTCCCAGATTGGCTTCACGCTGTTTCAACTCCTCACGCATCTGCTTCAGCAGATCCTGCTCGGATTTGGTGTGCGCGATCTGATCGGCGATCAGTTTCTGTTTTTCGCGGGCTCTGATTTCATTCGTGACCGTCTCGGCATTCTGTTCGTAGATTTCGCGGATTTCCGGAACAGTGGCCGCCTGGGCCGCTTCGCGGGACAATTCCGCGCGTCCCCGGGCGTCGGAGCTGCGCGCCCGCAGAACTTCCCGCTGCCATTCGCTGACTTCATCTTTCAGGCGGGCCACGGTGGAACTGGCGAGCTGCCGTTCGAGCTGAATCAGATTGGCCGCATCCTGTGCCGACCAGTAGGTTGCTTCCGCCTGCAGCGCTGCCGGCTCGTTGCCCAGGCGGGTCAGCTCGGCCTGAATCTGCAGACGGCGGGCGGCAATCAGCAGCGGATCGGAAACACCCGGTTCCGGACGAGACAGTTCGGCCGTGTTGCTGTCAATCTGACCGGGAATCGCAGCCAGTCGTTCCTTGATCGCTTTCTGCCGGGCTCCCCGATCGGAGATCCGTTTTTCCGTCTGGGAAAGATCGGTCTCCGCCTGCACCAGATTCTGCTGTTTGGTGGCCAGCGTCTGTTCCAGTTGCGGCAGCGGAGTGTAGGAATTGGCATGTTCGGCCGGCTGATGCTGTTGCGCATCGACTTTGGCCTGAATTTTGGCGCGATCGGCTTCAATGCTGTCGGTCTTCTGCTGCCAGACCTTCAGGCTGGCGACAAAATCGGCATTGAGCTGCAGGGCCGCTTTGCCTTTTTCGATCGAGCTCCGGGCTGACTGTTTCTGGGCCTCATTCAGATCTGTCGAGGCTTCCACCCGACGCGCCAGATCGTCGAGCATTTCCATGGTCACCTGCTCGGTGACCGGCGCGGTTTCCGGGGGGGCCGCTGGTGAGGGACTGGCCGGCGCACCGGGAGGAGCCGCCACAGGGACAGGTGCTGCCGCGGAAGAAGGAAAGGCCGGTGCTGTCGGCGAGGGATTCGCCGCCGGAGCCATGCCTGGCACCGTGAGGGGAGGCGACTGCGGCTGGGCCAGTGCGATCTGCTGTTCCCCGGGCGCGCACCCTATCAGGCCGCCCAGCAGGCAGATCACGACGAACTTCAATCGATCCATGACAGCAATCCATTTTTGAGCAGGAGGCTCTGCATGGCAGAGTCTCTGCGTTGTCTTGGTGCAGTCGGAACTGCGGATTCACCCGACCTGCGGAATTCAGAACCGCCCGCTTCGTTTCTGCTGCGATTCCCATTCCCTGCCGGGTGACGATTCTCTTCCGTGTGCCGATCGCGGCCTGTTCTGTCTCATGTGTCTGGCTGCCGGCCTGCCGGGGAGGAAAGCCTGCTTCCTCCGGTCGGAAGACTGGAATGTCCTGTCCCATCGGTCACTTCCCGACCGGATCCGGTGTTCGCGAGGAGGACTCTGCGCCGGGCGCATGCGTGGGGAGGTCAGCAGGTCGCGAAAAATCCATTTCCAGTTGAGATCCAATCTGCTGCAGCTTGATGAGGCCCTGCTGACGGTTGCCGTGCAGGGTGAAGTAGGGCATGGTTCCATCCACCTGGGGCAGGGTTCCCAGCAGCAGGCCGGTCCGGCGATCCCGGCATTCGAACTGCAGACTGTCCGGGAACTCGTCATTCTCTTCAAGGTCGGTTTCGTCTGTGCCGTCCGGCGCGGCAGGCGGCTCGGGAACAGGCTCTGCTTCTGGAACGACAGGCGGCTCGGCCAGGGAACCTGTCAGTGACGGCCGCGGGGCGGTCGTCAGGAGGATCGGCAGGTCAGGAGCCTGATCCAGCGGCAACTCGGTCTGCCGGACAGGCTGCTGCCAGCGGGTGTGCAGAGTCTGCGTATCAAAGCAGACAAGTCGACCAGTGAAGACCGGGCGTCGATAGCCTCCCCGGATCAGGGCATTCCAGGGAGCAGGGCGTGAATCCAGATGGGTGGCAAACCCCAGAATGATGTCCTGCCCGCCGGCAATGGCCGCGATGCGCTGCACCGGCTGTTCCAGCGTCAGACGCTGCTGCAGGACGGTGCCGCCTGTCTGGGTGTCGATCCATTCCAGCTGATTTTCCGGCAGCAGCACCCCCAGCCAGCGCGCATTGATTTCAAAGGGCATAGACCGTGCAGGAAAGCGGCGCTGCCAGCGCTGCTCACCTGTCGGAACGTGAGAGCGGGTGATGACAACTTCCGTGCCTGGAGAAGGTGTGAGAGATTCCAGAGACTCAACCGTCGGCACCAGCGTTTCATCAGGCAGGGCGAGCTGGCTTTCTTCTCCCAGCAGGCTCACGGCCTCGCAGCCTGACTGGGCGATGTGATTTTCAGGAGAGTCGTCCCCTTTGCGGACCGACAGCTGCTGCCCGTCGAGTGTGCGGTAGGTCGTCCAGGTGGCCTCTTCCGGTGAATAGACGGTCACCTGTTCGTCATCGCCCAGGCATCGCGCGCGGCGGGGAAGGTCGTAGCGTCGCCAGAGTTCCTGACCGGTGGCCGGTTCGATGGCGACCAGCATTCCCAGCTGCTGCAGGCACAAATAGCCGGGACGGACCGGTTCCACGGCCGTAACGTCATGCAGGAATTCATCCATCCGGCGATAGCGTGCATTGGAAAAACCTGGACGGACCTGAACCGGCTCGCGCTGAAAGGTGAGCAGCAGGTTGTCGCGTTCGGCCAGGGTGTCGACAGAATGATCCTGTTCCGGCCAGAGCAGGGTGCCTGCCGGTTTTCCATCGAGCGCGTACGGGGTCAGACCATAGACTTCGCTGCCGCACTGCAGCACGAGCAGATCTTCCATGCCGTGCAGCAGGTCGAGCGTCGGATCGAAGCGCAACAGACGCTGCGAACGGGGAAGAGGACAGAACCAGGGCCGGGACCGGGTGGCACTGTTGAACCGCACCGCCTGATGTGCAGGCGAATCGACCTCCACAGCCATCTGGTCCACGTTCGAGGCAAAGAGGCTTCGGCGCGGGATGGCCGCGAAGAAGACTTCGTTTGAGCCACGACGGCGCAACCGGGTGGTCGGGGAAATGGCCGGCCAGTCTGCGCGGGTGGCATCGGCAGTGAGTGCAGCCGCAATGCGGGGAGCATGCGCGGCTACTGTTCTGCCCGCGGTTCCCCCCTGGGGGAGTTCCGTCTGTTCCGGAAATGTCTGCAGCTGTGTGAGCCAGCGCTGCGCGGCCGGCCAGTGCGCGCGCGATTCGGCGAACTCCAGCAGGCGGGCACAGGCCCCGGCCGCCAGACGCGGTTCTGCATGGTGTGTGATTTCCAGAAGTACCATCTGACGCTGAAGAGATGCCTGCAGGTCTTCTCCCTGCCAGGGAGTCTGAATTTCCCGTTCCCGGCCCCAGGGGGTGTGACGGAGTCGCGAGAGCAGCCAGGCTCGAGCCGGGGACTGAGGCGATGTTTTCTGCCAGGCCTGCTCGATCAACTGATGAAACTCGCGCTGACTTTCGGCAGGGAGCACAGAGAGCAGTTCCTGAGACAGGGCCTGAAACCAGCGGTCCAGTCGGCAGCGCCGCCGGGCGGACGCATCGGCCACCAGCATCGACATCTCGGCCTCGGGAGCAGACAGCCAGATCGTGACAAACCGCGTCAGATCCTGATTCTGGCAGGCCGCCTGGGCGAGACGGCAGCGGAAGATGGCCCGCGATTCCAGACTGGCCTGAGAACTCATCAGCCAGGCGGCGAAGTCAGAGCAGACGCCGCTGGTCTGACGAAGAATCTGCCGGGAAATGCCCGGCAGCCCGGGGGACATGCGGCCGAGAACGCCCTGAGTGCTGCCCTGTTCTTCGAGAGCCAGCAGTTGTTCCGGCGACAGGTTTCCCGGCCACATCCAGGGAACAGGCAGGGACCAGAGCTGGTGAATGTCGAATTCGAGCAATCCGAATTCTGTCATCGTCAGGGAGCGGGGCCGCAGGCTGAACGGCAGCACTCCTTCGGTCTGCCAGGGTTGACACGCCGAGGCGACATCCTGCTGAAACGTCCCGGTTTCCAGATCCAGTTTCGCCAGTCCCTGATCCCGGATCGGAAAGTAGTAGTCCTGCCCGACCAGTGTCCCCTGTCCGGCGGCCGCAGGGAGGGTCACGCACCAGTTCTTCTGGCCCGATTTCAAATCGCGGCTGCAGGCCTGCGTGGCAGACAGTGTCACGACGCCCTGACGTGCATCGGCCGTCAGCAGCAGAGAGGCCTCCTCGCGGTCGACGCTCCATTTCAACTGGCCCCCGTGTCGCTCGAATGCCTGCAGTGTGCTTTGCGTCGGGCAGGCGAGAATCATCAGGCCCTCCTGCAGAATCAGGGTTTGACGCTGCCAGGCATTCCAGTGCTGGAAACCAGGTTGATGAACCGGGATGATGTCCGTTTCCCCGTGAAAGCCCTGGGCATCGCTGCGCGGCGTCCGTTGTGCCCAGACGATGCGGCCGGTCAGTCGATCGATTCGGAACACCGCTCCCGCCCCGGTCGGGCAGAGCAGGTGATCGCCATCCGCAACGATCTGGCAGTTCACTTCCTGGCGGCGTGTGTCATCAGAAATGGGAATTTTCGGCGCCCCCAGTTCGATCTGTCTCAGAATGGTTCCCTGAAACGCGTCGATCTCCTGCACTGCCAGCATTGACGGCGTGCGGAGTTCGCTCAGGACATACAGAGTGTTTCCATGCAGGCCGGGCGTTCCGGAAAAATAGATGCCTGAAGGGGCCGGTCCTGCCTGCCGCCAGAGTTCCTGTCCGGTTTTCAGATCGACACAGACCAGCTGATTCGTCGGGAAGGATTCGGCAGCGTCGTCTGCATTCCCGTCGGCATCAGGCGGGGGAGGCAGATGCGTCGGGGTCGGAACCGACTCGAGAAAATACACCCGTCCGCCATCGATCAGACATTCGGTAAAGAGCGTGCTGGCGAAAATGCTTCGTGCGGTTGCCATTTTGAACAGGCGATGCCGGAACCGGTCTCCCAGATCACCCGGCGCGCGCATCCAGTCAGGCCCATAGCCGGTCACGGGGCGCGACCACAGCACCTGCAGGGAGGTGATGTCGATTGCCACACGCCGGGTGGGAAAGGTCAGCACCAGCGTGTGATCCGCCTGGCCGGCATGAATGGACGGATAGGGAATGACCCCCGACTGACGCAGCAACTGGTAGACCTCGTACATGGCCACGATCGTGTCCTGAGGAAGTCGTTCCGGCACCTGTCCTGTCAGGTTGAGAGGCACAAAATGACGCTGCGGCCAGACCGCTTCTGGTCGGGGAAGAACGTCTGATCGGGGAGGGCTGTCCTGAGGGAGGGGGGCTGCGGCCGGGGAGGCGAGGGGCAGCTTTCCCTGATCGTGCTCCAGTGCCAGCAGCAGAGTGCGGGCCTGTCGACCAGCCGGAAGAAATCCATAACGCTGCGCGATGTCGGCAATGAGCCCGGTATCCTGACGGCGTGTGGCCTGCTGCAGTTTTGCCTGCAGCTCCGGTTCCAGAGAACGCTCGATGGCGGCCTGGGCCGTTTTCGGCAGCTGCTGCATCAGAATTTCGACGGCAATGCTGGAATCCCGGATGGCCCCTTCAAATTCGACCAGAGTCCCGGCTTCATTCCCGGCCAGATGAGCCAGACAGTCGGCCAGCAATCCCCAGTTTTCACGCCGTGCTGCCTGCTGAGCTTCCCGGATGACGGTTTCCACGCTGCGGTTGCGGGGAAAGGACATGGATTTGGAAAACGGCAGCATCTCCGGGGAGTCGCCGGTCTCCTCACACCAGGCAAGGCGGGGTGCGCAGGCCCCTGACGCGAGAAGGATGCCCAGTGCGATCAGCAGGGCCGGAAAGAGACCCGGACGAGACGGCGACGCGCAGGCTGTGGCGAGTTTTTCGGACCGGCAGATGCGGAAGCCTCCGGCAGAGCGGTCGGCACGGCAGCGACAGATCAGCACGTTGTGGCTCACGGATGGACTCCCGGCTGGATGCTCTCAAGGCCTGGTGTCGACAGGGTTCATCATCAGGAGATCATCATTCGAGCATCGTTCAGGCCCCCATGGCCTGACTGGCCGGCCCTGGGGTTGACCTGCCTGATGACCGGAGACATGCCTGAGTGCCATGAACACATTTGCTCACAATGATGAAGAGTTCTTTGCCGCGAGCGGATCGAAACAGGGGCTGTCGGTCATGCCTGCTGAAGGAGTCTGTCCCGGAAACGGTTTTTCCGGCGAAGGCGGTTTCAGGCTCCCAGGCTGCGGCGCAGTTCGGCCAGATTGTCCTGCAGCTCGCTGACGGTCTGTCGCAGTTCAGCCACTTCCTGCTGCAGAGCCTGATGAGCCGCTTCCCACTTCTGTTCTTCCGCCGGTGAAAAAGCTCGGGGAGTTGCCGGATGGGGCTCTCCTTCCTCGGATTCATGCGTCGTGGCCGACGCACTGATGTTGCTGCCGGTCTGGGAAACAAGACGGGCGTTTTCGCTGGGGAGGTGAAAGTTGTGATCGATTTCCACCCCGCGCCGGTCAAGCGGCCCGTCGACTTGGACATATCCTTTTTCAAGCAGACCTTCGATTTCCTGCTTCAGGTCGGCCAGGCTTTCGATCGGCACCATGCGTCCGGCCCGGGCGCGCAGTTCTCCCAGTTGCTGACGCCCGCGCAGCAGCAGTTCGGTGATGATCGCCAGCTGAGGTTCTGTAAACGGGAAGCGTTTGCGGGCATAGTGCCGGTAGCGTTCGGTCCGGCCGGATTCGGTATGCACCACCGCCACCAGGCCGAGCGGGCGAAGTTCTTCTACCGCCTGGACTACCTGATCTTCGGAATAGTTTGTCACCGGGGCCCGGTTGCTTTTCTGGTTGCAGCCGGCGACCAGCGACTTGACCGTCAGGGGATAGCTTTCCGGAACGGTGTAGGCTTTCTCGATGAGCACCCCCAGGACGCGCCGCTGAGGTTTCGACAGTTCGCGCACAGGAGAAAACTGTTCTTCTTCAACGTCAAATCCATTCACGAGAAATTCCTGAAGCGCTGAGGGGAGAAGTGGAATGACAGTCAGGGCTTGTCTGTCTGTCTCACAAGGGCAGCGTATCAGCTGCCAGCGAACCCGTCAAAAACGATGCCATTTCTGGCTGCGATTCAGCGGGGGCGCAACAGGGCCGGCAAGAGCAGATCGCTCTCGCCGGGACATGTGCGGAGGCATCGTGTCGCACTCGGGGAAAATACCACTCGCCGCATGGTGGAACGCGACCAGGCCGGTCTTATTTGTTTCGCTGCAACCGGCGTTCGATCAGTCGCTCGATCAATCCGGAAGCGGCCTTTTCCCCGATCCGTTTGCCGAACTCGGCCACCGGGCGGCCATCCACGGCCGGCTGTGAAAGTGTTCCCCGCACGGTAAGCTGAATCGCTTCTCCCCGCAGGGCCTGCAGCACCGGCCCGGCGTTTTTCAGCCATTGGTCAGGGATCGGCATGGCGACCGCCAGATCGAGTGTCTGATCGAGGCCGACGGAGCCGGTGGTCACCACGCGCATGTTGCGGATCTGCATGGCGAATTCATCATGGTAGACACGGCCGTTCTGCAGCGCGAATCCGACTTCTTCGTTGTCAATCTCCAGAAGAGTCTGCTGGCTCAGATCAGGGATCAGGTTGCGGTCGACCAGTCCCTGCAGCTGTGTGACATTCTGCAGGATCTGGTTGGCCAGGGGACCGGGCCGGACCTTTCCGGTGTGAATGACCAGCGTTCCGGACAGAGCACTTCGTTCCGGAGCCCCGACCAGATACTGGCCTGCTTTCATTGACAGGGAGAAGCTCCCTTCCGCGGCAGTGGCATTGGCCAGCGGCGGGGAAATGTATTGCAGCCAGCCCCGGCAGACTTCTTCCGTCAGGGCGACTTTTTCGAGCACCGGGCCTTCGCGGAATTGCAGGACCACCGGTTGCGATTGCAGGGAGACTGTCGGCAGTTGCCGCAATGTGCCGCCATTGATCGGAATGTGGACCGGCTCCGGGATCAGCAGTCCGTTCTGGTACTGCAGGCGCAGCTGACCATTTTGGGATGCCAGTCCATAGCCCTGGGCAGACTGCCAGTTCACCAGCATCGACGCGGTGAAAGGTTGGGCCGGCTGATCGGCAGAAGGATGGAGTGCTCCCTGCAGTTGCAGTTCGGACAGGGTGATGCCGGAAACCTGCAGTTCCTGTCGCAGCGAGGCAGGCAGCAGTTCCATGAGCGGTGCCCCGGGCGACTGCAGGTTCCCGCGAATGTTGAACATCTGATCCTGACTGAGCCGGGCAATGGTTCCCTGCAGGGAAGCCGCCGCGCCCAGGGCCTGCAGATCGAGTTTCGACAAGGTCAGATCATCGCTGACCCGGGAATAGTGGCCGTCGACAGCCAGTTGCAGTCGGGTTTCCGGCCGGGCGGCATCGTTCAGATTCGATGCCGCGGTCAGGGTCCAGCTGGCATCGGGCGTGCGCACAAAGCGGGCCTGCAGTTGTCCGCTGAGAGAATGAATGGTCTGTTCGCTTCCCAGATATTTCAGCAGCCAGGGCTGTCCCCCCTGCAGGGAGGTCCGGTCGGCTGAGATGTCCAGATTCAGGGTTTCCCCGGCATTGTCCCCCCGGGAGACCTTCCAGTCGCCGGACAAGGTCAGGGGACCGGTCTGGCGTTCTGAATTTTCCGGCAGCGTCGCCACGGCATGCTGAGACGGTTCGGCTCCGGCCAGGTACTGGTATTCGCCGGCGATACCGGTCCAGGTGTCCAGAATCTGCTGCTGCGGCGTGCGGAATTCAATCGACGTATTCGTGAATTTTAGTTCCATCGGGCGGGAGGGAACCGGAATTTTCAGATCGGCCAGCGTGTTGACGACATCCCGCAGATTGAACTCGCCGCCGGTGGACTGGCCAGGTTCTTGCACGACAGCGGTCAGGTGCAGGCCATCCAGATTCAGCTGCAGGGGAGCATCAGGGCGGACCAGCATGTCCCAGAGCGTATTGCCGGTGGTGACGGAATCGACCTGAGCCAGGGGGCCATTGTCGTTTTCCCCCTGAATGACGATTCCGCTGAGCAGCACCGGGGATTGCCAGCCCAGGGAGATTTGCGAAATGGCAATGCGACCAGACGGCTGCCCGGTGATCCAGGCCAGACCGGCTTCGGACTGGCAATATCTGGCCACCAGTGTGGGGGCAAAAAAGAGCAGCAGGGCAATCACTCCCAGCAGTCCCAGAATCAGGCGTCCTTTACCGCGCCGGCGGGGAGAAGCAGCCTGGGCAGCCGGTGCTGCAGGCGTGGCCGTGGCAGCGCGGGGATTGGTTTCCTTTGTCTTGACCATGATCCTTGTTCCATCCATGTTGAAATGCCTGGGTCCTTCGGCATGATGCATCGTCGGCCTGTGACCCGGCCTGCGTCAAGAGCGCCGCCCTGTTTCAACATCAGCGGGACCCGATGGAGCAGGCCACGTTCCGTGACGACGAAGAAATCGCGGCGGACAGCGCAGGGAGCCGGCTGCTTCTGTCTAAGGGCTCACTGGAGCTGCGTGCGCTGGTGAAATGCCACTGGTCGCGCAGCGAAACACGGCTCCTGCGGAAGCAGGGCGCTCCGGCTGGTGGTTCCGGCAGAATTCTTTCGCAGGTCAGCGCCGATCGGTGCTTTGAAAGATCTTGTCCGCGCTCTGGGTGACGAACCCGTTGAAGATCTGGCCGTCCGGCAGGGGATAGCGTCGCGCGAACTCATAATAACAGCCGGGCACCCGCTGCGGGCCATCGCGAAACAGCACTTCAATGGTCGGGGCCAGAGTCGAGGACTGCTCCAACCAGACCTGCGGAGTCCCTTTGATCTCGCCCCCTTCGGTATTCAGCGGAAAGCCGGCCTGCCGGATCAGCGCATTCAGTTCTTCCAGGCTGTGGATCGTCTTCAGCGCATTGACATAGACCGTGAAATGATTGGCGCGAAATCCGAGTGCGGCCATCCATCCGGCGTATTCGCTTTCCGCCGCGAGCTGTTCATAATCGCCGATCGTGGGATTCCAGGGGCGGCCGCACAGGCAGACTTCCGGGCTGCTCCAGGTCTCGGCGTCGGCATCATCCAGAAGCTGCTGAATTGTTGCCTGGGCGGTCGTGCTCAGTTCCGGCAGGCGCAATTCGCTGATAAAGATCTTCGGCAGCCCGGGATCAGAATGTTCATAATGACGGGCATCCAGCTTCTTCTGAGCAAAGTGGTAATGCGATTTTTCGACATAGCCGCCCCGCACAAAAGGGGCCGCAATGACATCAATCGACATGCGGGGATCAGAGAACGTGCGGAACGCAATGTGATCGTTCACAATGGTTTCCCCGCGACGCTCCAGCAGTGCATGAATTTCCTGAGCCTGAGGGTTCAGTGTGGTGAAATCGGCCCAGAGCCGGCCGAGCAGCGAATCGAGCTTGAATGTCGACATGGATGACTCCGGTGTTCAGGAACCATGGGGCCGATGCGGGAGGAACAGAAGCTCCCGCGAGGGCAGACTGCCAGTGCCGGCTGGCATTGGAAGAGTGCTGTTCTGACCGCGGGGTGGCTGTCTGGAAATCCGGAAAGACAGACCGCAGCAGGGCTCCTTCTTCATCATATGCAGGGCCGCTCGAATGATGAACAGGCTGTTCTGAATGCAATCCCGCAGACGGGAATTTTGTGACGCGCCCCTGCCGGCCTTTGACCTCTTCGGCATGAACCGGGCCTGCCAATTCCAGGCAGGGCATGATAGGATCTTGAGCGCACGCGCAGGAGCTTCCCACAGACCATGTTTCGTCACGCGGCGGAAGACATTGCGCCTCAGAAATGGCAATGTGCCGCGTGAGACGCAGTTCCTGTGGAAGTGCTGCGTATTCCCGCATCAGGCCGGCGGAAAGGTGACGGCACTTCGGCCAGGGGAACCTGGGAAACTCGCAGGACATTTCATTCAGGACAGTTCTTCAGAACATTTCAGGCAGGACAGTTCATTCAGGGGGCATTGACGATGGGACAGTGGAAACATGGACTGCTCGGTGTGCTGGGGAGCGCACTGCTGATGCTCGCCGGGGCATCTCTGTGCAGTCAGCCGGCGAATGCGGAATCTCCGTCGCAGTACCCGTCGATCCCCGGCGTGCACGAGCGGATGGCCCAGCTGGTTTCGCAGGCGGAGATTGCCGGAGCAGTGACGCTGGTGGCGACTCCGGACAAGATCATTCATCTCGACTGTGTGGGCATGGCCGATCTTGAGCATCAGCAGCCGATGCAGATGGATACGATCTTCTGGATTGCCTCGATGACCAAGCCGATTACCGGTGTGGCCATCTGCAAACTGGAAGAAGAAGGGAAGCTGCGGCTGTCCGATCCGGTGGAAAAGTATCTGCCGGAATTCAAAGAACTGAAGAATCGTGACGGCCAGCATGTGTCGGTGACCATCGAGCAGTTGATGACTCACACGTCCGGGCTGGAGGATTTCAAAGGCCCCGAGCTGATCAAACTGAAAACCCTGGCCGAACTGATGCCGCTGATTGTGTCGAAGCCGGTCAAGTTTGCCCCCGGCTCGAAATGGCAGTATTGCCAGACAGGTATCAACACGGCCGGCCGGATTGTGGAAGTTTTGTCCGGCATGTCATTCGACAGGTACCTGCAGAAAGAATTCTTCGATCCCCTCGGGATGGTGGATACGACATTTTATCTGACGGAAGCACAGCTTCCGCGACTGGCCACGGCCTATCAGCGGACCGAGGACGGCAAGCTGGAACCGCCGAAAACGCACTGGCTGCTGCAGGGGCAGCCTGCCACGAGCCGTGATCGCTTCCCGGCGGCCAATGGAGGATTGTTCTCGACAGCTCCGGATTATGCCCGCTTCTGTCAGATGGTGTTGAATGAAGGGGAATGGCAGGGCCGGCGTTATCTGAGCGCCGAGTCGGTGCGCCGCTTTCGGGAAATTCATACCGCCAAGAACATTGTCACCGGGTTCACGCCGGGGAATGGCTGGGGCGTCGGCACCTGTGTGATTCGCGACCCGCAGGGGATCACGGCCCTGTATTCTCCCGGCACCTTCGGACATGGCGGGGCCTATGGCACGCAGGTCTGGATCGACCCGGTGAAGAAGCTGGCGTTGATTCTGATGACGCAGCGGTCGAACTTTCCACCCCCTTCCGGATCCGATGGCTCCATTGCCCGGGCTGTGTTTCAGGAGGCCGTCCTTGCCAGAGAATGATTCCCACTCCGCCTCCGCCCCAGACCGGAATTTCGCTGCGGCAGAGCAGTCGGCGTTGCCCGGTTTGAAGCCGGGACGGTATCGGCATTACAAAGGCCGCGACTATCTGGTGCAGGGCATTGCCCGGCACAGTGAAACCGAGGAAGAACTGGTGGTCTATCGGACCGATTATGGGGACCGGGGACTCTGGGTGCGCCCCCGTGCCCTGTTTGAAGAAATGGTCATGGTGAACGGCTGCCGTGTTCCCCGTTTTCAATATCTGGGTCCGGCCGATGCCGAATCTGTTTGAGCGGAATCTGTTTGATCTGTTGGAAACGTCCGGTTCCGGCGCTGCGGAACTGGTCGACAGCCTGGCGCAGAACCGGAATGTGCGCATCGAGCGGATTGTGTCCACCGGGCAATCCAGTCCGGTCGGCTTCTGGTATGACCAGCCCTGGGCCGAATGGGTGCTGGTGATGCAGGGAACCGGGACCGTCCGCTTTGAAGCAGACAATCGGGTGGTGACACTCGGGCCCGGCGATCATCTGCTGATTCCGGCGCGGGCGCGACATCGGGTGGAGTTCACCGCTCCGGACCAGCCGACCATCTGGCTGGCGGTCTTCTTTCCGGAAGAGGAATGCCCCCCGGGAACAGCGAGTGCCGACGACGTGTGAGCAGGGCATCCAACGGCTCACCGTCTGTTGTCAGGGGGCAGGCATCTGAGCTTATCGGAATTCCGGGCGGAACAGACGATAGGTCAGGTATCCGCCTCCCAGATTCATCGCCTCAAATCGCGACTGCAGCAGAATGCGGGTGGCGAAATAGCCTCGCTGGCCAGTCCGGCAATAGGTCACGATCGGTTCCCGGACCGGCAGTTCATCGAGTCGGGCACGCAGTTGACGCAGGGGGATGTTGACCGCTCCCGGAAGATGGCCTGCAGCATATTCCCGGGCAGAGCGGACATCCAGCAGGAAGGGCCAGTCATCGGCTGGAGAGTTCAGCAGGGAGGTGACCGGCAACTGGGGGTGATCGCCATTGCGCATTCCTGACGCAATGCATCCGAGAAGATTGACCGGGTCTTTCACGGAGCCGAACTGCGGCGCACAGGCCAGTTCCATCTCTTCGAGATGTTCCACGGTCATTCCCGTCTGGATGGCTACGGAAAGAAGATCGATGCGTTTGTCGGTTCCTTCCCAGCCGACTGCCTGAGCTCCCAGGATGCGTCCGGTCTCTGGCGAGAAGAGCAGCTTGAGCGTCATCTGCCGGGCACCGGGGAAAAAACTGGCGTGATGTTCCGCATGGACATAGCACGACCGGCAGGGAATCTGCAGTTTCTGCAGTGTTTTTTCTGATGCTCCGGTGATGGCCGCGACCCGGTCATACACACTGACAATGGCCGTCCCCTGAGTTCCTCGATACTGCGAGCGTCGATCAAAAATATGATCGGCGGCCACCCGGGCCTGTCGACGGGCCGGGCCGGGCAGAGAGACCCGGCTCTGTCTGCGGAGCACGAAGTCGTCCACTTCGCAGGCAGCTCCGATGGCATAAATGTTGGGATCGTTTGTCTGCTGGAATTGATTTACCTGAAGGCCTCCCTGCGGCCCGATCGCCAGTCCGGCCTGGAAAGCCAGCTGATTTTCCGGCCATGTGCCGGTTCCGAGCAGCACCAGATCGGACTGCAGCACCTCGCCCTGGCTCAGGATTGTGTGCAGCCCGACAGGAGCCTGTTCGAACTTCTGGACAGCCTGGCCGAGTCGGACACCTACTCCCAGGGTCAGCAGGACTGCCAGCAGGGGAGTGGTCATTTCCTGATCCAGGGCCGGCAGAATCTGGGGCTGCCGTTCGACCAGCATCGTTTTCACGCCGCGCTGCGATAGATTTTCGGCGAGTTCCAGACCGAGAATTCCGGCCCCCACAATGACCACGGACCGGCGGCCGGAGTCGAGCCGGGCTTTGATCCGGTCGGCATCTTCCAGAGAGTGCAGGGTTTCAATGCCAGGTAGGGAAACACCGGGCAGCGGCGGTCGGGCCGGAGCGGCTCCGACGGCCAGTATCAGCCTGTCATATGGCAGGTCATACGTCAGGTCGCCTTCCAGATTGTGAATGCGAACGGTTTTCCGCTCGCGATCAATGCCTTCGAGCCGACTGAGTGTTCTGACATTCAGATTGTGGCGTTCGGTCAGTTGCAGGGCGGATGTCGGCAGCAGCTTTCCCCGGTCGAGAATGGTTTCGCCGATGTAATAAGGGAGGCCGCAATCGACGAGCGATACGTTGGGGCCGCGTTCGATCAGGCAGATTTCCGCATCTTCTGAAAGGCGCCGAGCCCGTGCGGCGACGGCAACTCCGCCTGCAACTCCACCGACAATGACCAGCCTCATCATGGATTCCTTCAGGGGAAATGGCCCGGTCCCCTGTCCGTCTCGATCGCCTCATTTCCGCATAGGGGCGGGCGCTCCGCCACGCGGCAAACACTGCTTCAGCAGGAAATGCTGGGCCCTCAATGTGTGCGCTGTGCGGGCCCAGGCCCGAGCCACCGGCTCTCCCTGGCTGAAACACCGCCCGGCCTTCGAAAGATTCTGCCTGCCGGAATGAAAAACGACTGTTTTCTGAAGACTGCTGCGGGTTGTGGCTGACTCCGATTGGGGACGAACCTCGGGTCGCCGTCAAGCGCGAGGCCGGCAATGACTCATCTGTGAGAAGAAATGTCTGCTGCGATGTGTTTTGCTTGTTGTTTTAACGTGTTATGGAGTATTGTTTTACGTTTTATTTTCTGGGTCGTGGCACCCGGGGACCTGCCCTCTCATTCCGGGGTGACTTAATCAAAGAATGATCTGTCGATTGTGCAAGCCGGGATTTTGGATTTTTCTTCAGGGTCGACAGCATTTCCGCCCGGTCGCGTTGCCCTGAAGAAATGAAGACGCTATTCTGCCGCGTTCCCCATCACCGGGTGAATTTGACTGAATTGGATTGTTCCCATGAGCACACTGAAGAAAAACAAGCGATTGAAGCTGGCCAAGAAGTTCAAGGCTTACGGCGAGAACAAGCCGGCGCTGGGGAACAGCCTGTGTCAGCGTGGTAAAGCCAAGTATCTGGGCGGGAACGGTCGGAAGACCACCGGCATCACCCGTCGCAAGTTCCGGGTCAACCTGCAGGAAATCCGCGTTGTTGAAGACGGCAAAGTGGTCCGCCGCCGGGTTCCGGTCAGCATGATTCGCTCCGGAATGGTCGAGCGTCCTGTGATTCGCAAGCCGTTTACGCTGAGCGAAGGCTAAAGCCTGTCAGGCTTTGAGTTCATGACATCCGCCGGGTTGGATGGCTGGCAGGGTGCTGGCCGTTCGCTGTGGATGTCTCGCGAACTTCAGGCGTGGTCGACAGCAGGGCCGGTCGCAGGTGCGGCCGGCTTGTTTGTTGAAACGCTTGTGTGAAGATTGTGCTGCGTGTGCTGTGCCTGCCCGGTGGCGGCTTCTGTCTGACGCTTGAATGGCACTGTCGCGAGTGATAGTTTGCGGACTCACGCCAGGGTGCGTCGACCGTCCGCGCTGCGTCGCGGAATTTTTTCTTTCTGGCCGGTTTCTGGATGCGCGGCCCAGGCATCGCAATCTTGCAATGATGCCCGGATCGCCTGTCGTTTCTGAAGGAATTTGAGAATGTCTAAGTACGTGTATGGTTTCGGTGCAGGAAAGGCGGACGGCGACGGCTCCATGAAGCCGCTTCTGGGGGGAAAAGGGGCGAATCTGGCAGAAATGAACAAGATCGGTCTGCCGGTCCCCGCCGGGTTCACCATCACCACCGAAGTCTGCACGTATTACTATGACCATGAACGCAGCTATCCGCCTGAGCTGAAGGCGGAAGTCGAAGCCGCCATCCGCAAGGTTGAAGAAACCATGGGGGCCAGGTTCGGCGACGACCAGAATCCGCTGCTGCTCTCGTGCCGGTCCGGCTCGCGCGAATCGATGCCCGGCATGATGGACACCGTGCTGAACATCGGTCTGAACGAAAAGACCGTGGCCGCCCTGATCAAGCAGTCCGGCAACGAACACTTCGCCTGGGACAGGTACCGCCGCCTGATTCAGATGTATGGCGACGTGGTGCTGGGCCTGAAACCGGAAAAGAAGACCGACCCGGATCACTTCGAAGAGATTCTTGATCACGAGCGCGAAAAAGCTGGCGTTGAGCACGAAAAAGACCTGACGGTTGCCCAGCTGAAAGACATCGTCGCGCAGTTCAAGGCGGTCATCAAGAAGCACGCCAAGCAGGAGTTCCCGACCGATCCGATGGAACAGCTCTGGGGCTGTATCGGGGCCGTGTTCGGCAGCTGGATGAATGACCGGGCCGTGGTGTATCGCCGCCAGTACAGCATTCCTCACAACTGGGGAACAGCGGTGAATGTGCAGGCGATGGTGTTCGGCAACCTGGGCGATGACTGCGCCACCGGCGTGGGACTGACCCGGAACTGCTCTGTCGGAACTCCCGGCTTCTGCGGGGATTACCTGATCAATGCCCAGGGCGAAGACGTGGTGGCCGGAACCCGGACCCCGCTGCGGATCGAAGAAACCCTGGGCAAGGACATGCCGGATTCCTTCAAGCAGCTCACGGAAATCGGCAAGAAGCTCGAAGGCCACTTCAAGGAAGTGCAGGACATCGAGTTCACCGTGCAGAAGGGCAAAGTCTGGATGCTCCAGACCCGGAATGCCAAGCGCACCGGGTTTGCCGCCGTCCGCATTGCCGTGGATCTGGTGAATGAAGGCCTGATCGACGAACAGACCGCTCTGCAGAAGCGCCGCATTCCGGCCGACGACCTGAATCAGCTGCTGCAGCCGATCTTCGATCCGGCCGGCAAAAAGAAGGCTCAGGAAGAAAACCGTGTTCTCGCCAAAGGGATCAACGCCGGTCCTGGTGCCGCCACCGGCCAGATCGTCTTCCACGCTTCCGATGCTGAAGAACTGTGGAACAAAGACAACGACGTGCAGCTGATCCTGGTCCGCAAGGAAACCAGCCCGGAAGACCTGCGCGGCATGAAGGTCGCCAAAGGGATTCTCACCGCGTTCGGGGGAGCTTCGTCCCACGCCGCGCTGGTTTCCCGCCAGATGGGCAAAACCTGTGTCTGCGGCTGCAGCGCTCTGAATGTCGATTACGACAAGGGAACCATCACCGTCGGTGACAAGACCCTGAAAGAAGGGGACTGGATTTCGGTCGACGGCTTCACTGGTGAAGTGTTCGCCGGCAAGATCGAAACCAAGGCCTCCGAGGTCATGGAAGTGCTGACGGGCAAGATGAAGTCCGCCGACTCCGAGACCTATGGCCGTTATGCCCAGCTGATGGCCTGGGCCGACAAGCACCGCAAGTTGAAGGTGCGTGCCAATGCCGAAGCCGGCGATGCCGTGGCGGCCGTGGCTCTGGGAGCCGAAGGGGTCGGGCTGTGCCGGACCGAACACATGTTCTTCGATCACCTCGACGAAATTCGCGAGATGATTTTTGCGACGAAGAAGGCAGATCGCGAACAGGCACTGGCCAAGCTGCTGCCGTTCCAGCGGGAAGACTTTACCCATCTGTTCAAGACCATGGGGGACCGGCCGGTGACGATCCGCCTGCTCGATCCGCCACTGCACGAGTTCCTGTCCGAGCACCACCTGCACGACGATGAATCTCTGGCCCCCAAGCTGGCGAAGACCTTCGGCGTGACCGTGGAACAGGTGCATCGCCGTGTGGAAGAGCTGAAGGAATCGAATCCGATGCTCGGTCACCGGGGCTGCCGTCTGGGGATCGTTTATCCCGAGATCACCGCCATGCAGGCCCGGGCCATCATGGAAGCTGCCGCCAACCTGAAGAAGGAAGGGGTCAACGTCCACCCGGAAATCATGGTGCCGCTGGCCGGGTTCAAAGCTGAGTTCGAGAACCAGGCGAAAATCATTCGTGACACCGCCGCCCAGGTCTGCAAGGAAAAGGGCGTGGAGATCGAATATACCGTGGGGACGATGATCGAAATTCCCCGTGCCGCCATCACCGCCGATGAAATTGCCCAGACAGCACAGTTCTTCAGCTTCGGGACCAACGACCTGACGCAGACGACGCTGGGAATCAGCCGGGACGACTACAAGTCGTTCATTGGTGATTACATGGAAAAGGACATCATTCCGTCCGATCCGTTCCAGACGATCGACCAGCCGGGGGTCGGCAAGCTGATGAAGATCGGTGTCGAAGGGGGCCGCAGCACCCGTAAGGATCTCAAAATCGGGATCTGTGGGGAGCATGGCGGTGACCCGCGATCGGTCTTCTTCTGCCACGAAATCGGACTGGATTACGTGAGCTGCAGCCCGCGCCGGATTCCGATTGCCCGTCTGGCAGCCGCCCAGGCCGCGCTGGAGAAGTAAGCACGAGTTGTCAGCCTGATGGGCGCAGCAGCCCATTGGGAGAATTGGAAATGCACGAAGCCCTGAGGAGCAATCCCCAGGGCTTTTTTTGTGAACTCCGGCTGCACCGGACTTGTTCAAGGCTGGCTTGCACAGGGGACTCCCATACTCTGGATTTCAGTACCGCATGGAAAATGCCCAGTCCTCCTTCGAGGAAGGAGAGGGCAGTCGCAGATGAGACCATCAGAAGGCCAGGGAGGAAGGAAGCTGGACTTCTTCGCGAAGTCCCCTGATCAGGCTCGAAATCGTCGATTGGCCAGGATGGTGATATGCCCTGATTGACGGCGCCTGTGGTGTCAAGTGGAGTAATACGAATTTGCCGGAGCCGATTGGTTTACTGCTGCTGTTGAAGGCCGATGAAAGTCAGTCCGATCAATGCGATGGCCCACAGGGCAGCATATTGCATGACAACCCAGCACATGACAAAGCCGATGATTTCTATAAGGAAGGCGAAGCAGGATCGGCTTGTCCTGGCAATTTGAATGAGGGGGAGGGTGAAGGAGATGAGATAGCTTGCTACCCATCCCGAGCCGATCCATGCTTTGTGTTGTGGAGCATTTCGCCATCCTCCGGTGATCCAGCAATCCAATCCCATGACTGTCAGGAGATAGGCCGGCGGAAACAGCAGACAACAGCCGATCCACAACGGGCGATCAGTGTTCAGAGGCTCAAGCTTGGTCATGGCTCCCCGATCTTCGTCCGCAATGTCTTGTTGTTCTCTGATCGGGACCGAAATGGTGTCGACAGGGTAGATTTGTGAATGTGATGGGACGCATTTCCTGGCTCAAGCCTAAGAATTCAGGCCCGAGGAGGCAAAGAAAAACCGAACTTTGTTCTGCCATTGAGTCTCTCTGGTATTACATTTGCGAATCTCCTGCAGAGAGTGGTCGTCTCTGGTCCGTGCTGTTGCCCGCAGGGAGAGTGCATCATGATTCGCAAACTGAAATCCGGGGAATACCGTCTGTATTCGCGCAAGAAAGACCCGAAGACCGGGAAACGACGAAATTTAGGGACGTTCCACACCCGCGCGGCGGCCGAAAAGCATGAGCGGGAAGTGCAGTACTTCAAGCACCATTGAGGTGACGCCCGCCGGCCGGAGCGCCTGATCCGAAATCACCTTGCTCTTGGGGGAGTTCGTGTTCCAGTCTGCTTTCTTCATGCCGCGGGCAGGAGCGTGATGGAAGCAGCGCGGCTCGCGCTGGCGGAACAGCGAATAGCGACCAAGGAGCAGGCTGCAGCGGAAGTCGAGGCGTTCTGGTCGTTTCTGTTTGGTCTCTTATGGCAGCGCAGGCTGTGGTGTCATTTCTTCGCCCAGGTTGCAAAGAACCGCGATTCCGATTCGGCATCGCCGATCACAATCAGCTCTCCCCCTTCCGGAAGTGGCTGATGGGGGTTCGGATTCACCTGAAATTCTCCCTGCTGGACCACGGCCACGACATTGCAGCCGGTCGTCTGCCGCAACTGACTCTCGGCCAGTGACTGCCCGACCAGCGATTTGGGAATCGGCAGGCGGATAATGTCGAGTCCTTCGGCCAGCAGCAGAATTTTTCCGTGCTGGAGCAGATTGAAAATGACATTGGCCCCGGTCGAAGCATAAGACATGACGAAGTCGACACCGGCGCGATGCAGGGTGTTGGCGTTGCGATCCTGATTGGCCCGTCCGACAATCTGCACGTCGGGGCGCAGGCGGCGGCAGTAAATGGCCAGATAAACATTCATGTCATCGTCATGGGTGGTGATCACCACGGCGGAGCAATCCAGAATTCCGGCTTTCTGCAGCGTCCCCAGTTCGGCCGCGTCTCCAATGACATAATGTTCCGCGTCGCCTCCCCGTTCCGGCCTTCGTTCCACAATCCGGTAAGAGACTTTCTGTCTTTCCAGTTCTTTGGCGACAGCCCGTCCGACTCGTCCCCCGCCCAGAATGATCACCGGGGCAGTGGTGTCGCTGTAGATGCAGAACAGCCCGTCATATTCATCGAGCTGTGAGCGGGTGCCGGCCAGCACCAGAACGGAAGTGGTGCTCAGCTTCGAATCCGGGCTGGCCGTGGCGAGTTTTCCCCGATCCCAGATTCCGATCACGGTGACGTTGGCATGTTCTGCCAGCCGGATTTCGCGCAGGGTCCTGCCGACCATGGGCGTGCCTGCGACAGCGGCTTCCGCGATCAGCAGATCTTCAAAGTGTCCAATGACGCGGCTTTTGGCATCGCGTCCCAGCACATGCCGGGCGAGAGACTGCCCCAGCATCTCGCTGAGCTGCAGGACTTCATTGCAGCCGGCGAGTTTCAGAATGTCTATCGACGGTTCGACAGCCGCGGAGGCGACAATCGAGACACTTTCCGAAATTTCCCGCACGGTGAAGGCAATGTTCGCATTCGTGGTGTCTTTCTGCAGGGAAAGAACCAGGGCCGCCTGTTTGACCTGCGCATTCGCATAAGTCTGCGGGTCGTCAATCGGCCCATGCATCACACGGTATCCGTCATCGTGCAGACGCAAGGCATCAGGGAGTTCCGGGACAAGCAGGGCATAGTCGATTCCGGCCCGGTTGAGACGGCGAATCAGGGTTTCTTCGACCGCGCCCAGTCCCGTCAGAATGACATGCCTTTTGGTGGAAGACGGCAGCTTTCGGGGAGCCCGGGCAGCCGCCTGGGCTTCGAGCCAGGGAACATAAAAGAACTGGATGAACATGAACGGCAGCACGACCAGCATCGACACCGTGCCGGTGAGCAGCACCACGACAGAAAAAATGCGTCCGGCATCGGATTCGAAGGTGATATCGCCGAATCCCAGCGTCGACATCACTGTCAAGGTCCAGTAGGCACCGGTGACCCAGGAGAATTCACGGCCTTCCAGTCTCATCAGGTAGTGAAACAGAACGGAGAACACCGCGACAAGTGCAATGAACGCCAGGACCAGCCGGACGAGAATCAGCAGATTCCGGCGGCGCGCCGGATTGGTCAGAAAACTGAGAATCAGGGGAAGTGATTTCATGCAGGGGAACCTGATGTCTCCAGGCAGATCGCAGGGACTCGATGTCCCCCGACAGGACGAGGTGATTTCGGTGAATGCAGAGTGTCAATGATTCGATCCGCATGCGTCCAGGCAGGCTGGCCGACTTTGACACCGACACCCGGCCGGCTGATCAGAAGATGCGAATAGGAACAGGTTCAGTTTATGGCATCAACTGGCGACGTGTGGACGGGAAGGTACGAAAAAAGACGCGGCATCCGCAATTTGAAATCGGATGCCGCGCCGGCGGAAATGGGAAGGATGGTTCAGGGGAATCACTCCCCGGAAAGACTCACATTACGTTTCGACGGCTTTTTCCGGAGTGTGTCTGCCGTTTTCCGCAGGGGGAGGAATTTCCCCTTCGGAGAAGCGGATCAGTGACTCCGGCAGTTCGACGCCGCCGATGTCTTTCATCACCTGCATCATGGGCGGCAGTGTTTTGGCCATGCCGCGAATGAAGTCGGCGGTGTTGGTGCGGCCGTTTTCTCCTCCGTTTTCCCAGACCACGATTTTGTCGAACTTGATGTTCGAAATGGCGCGAGACGAGGCTTCGGCCAGATTGTCGAGGTGTTCGAGCATGAGCATCTGGAATGCGGCGTTGGAACTTCCGCAGGCATCGACGATCTGCTTCAAGCCTTCCCCTTTGCGGGCCAGAATTTCGTACTGTCCGCGGGCTTCCGCTTCCAGTTTGGCATAAATTGCGTCGGCTTCAGCCTTGGCATTGATGCGAATGCGTTCGGCCTCGGCTTCGGCATCGACCATGATCTTCGATTTCTGAGCCTTGGCAGGAGCTTCGAGTTTGGCACGCTGTTCGGCTTCCACCCGTTCGGCCTCGGCCAGTGCGGCTTTAGCGAGTGCCCGGTTCTGAATTTCCAGCACACTGGCTTCGGCCTCACGCTTGCGGGCTTCGCTGAGCTGATAGGCTTCCGCACGTTTGACGGCGAGTTCGGCCTGGGAGGCTACGATGCGGGCCTGGGCTTCGTTTTCTCCGGAGATCGCTGAAGCATCGGCTTCCGCGAGTTTGACACGCTTTTCCCGTTCGGCTTCCTTCTCTCCGACCACGGCCAGGGCATCGGCTTCTGCCAGTTTGATGCGCTGGCTTCTTTCGGCATCCTTTTCCCCGACGACCGCGTTGGCTTCGGCTTCGGCCACTTTGATACGCTTGGCCCGTTCGGCATCCTTCACCTGGGATTCCCGTTCGAAGGCGGCTTTGGATTCGCCAATCTGCTGTTCTTTTTCCAGTTCCGCCAGCCGCACCGATTCTTCCCGCTGAGCTTCCCGGGTGCCGATCGACTGATCGCGCGTGGCACTGGCCACCTGAATCGCTTTGTCGCGATCAGCACCGGCGACGCGAATTTCCCCCATGCGCACATTGTCGGCAACGTCCCCGCGCGCTTTCTGAATGGCTTCCGAAGCGGCCTTCTGCCCGATGGCATCGATATAGCCGGATTCATCTGTGATGTCGGTGATGTTGACGTTGATCAGCTGCAGGCCGATCTTGTTCAGTTCCGATTCGAGATGCAGCTGGATCTGCTGCAGAAATTTATCGCGATCCCGGTTGATCTCTTCGATGCCCATGCCGGCGATGACCTGCCGGAGAATTCCGAAGATGATTTCTTCGGCCTGCTTGCGGATTTTGTCAGGCCCCAGGCCCAGCAGACGCACGGCAGCCTGCTGCATGACGGCCGGTTCGGTGCTGACGGCAACGGTGAACACGCTGGGGACATTCACCCGAATGTTTTCGGCGGAAAGGGCTCCCCGCAGAGGGATTTCGATCTGAATCGGTTCCAGGCTCAGGTAGTCGTAGTCCTGAATCAGCGGAATGACGAAGGCTGCTCCCCCGTGAATGGTCGTGGCGGCGCGGCCTTTTCCGGTGCGGCCATAAATGACCAGCACGCGATTGCTTGGGCAGCGTCGATACTGACGGGCGAGCATCAGAATCAGCATGAAAGCCATCGACATGATGACAATCACCATGATGCCGACCCAGGAGAGCGGTCCGTCCAGCAGATTGGACGGGGCGGCTTGAGCAAGCAGGGGAGTGAAGGACATGACAGGTTCCGTTCAGACAGAAGGGTGTCCGCAGCCCGGAATCGGGCGAGCGGGAAATGGTCAGCATCCCTGCGAAAAGCCAGCGTCCTCCCTGCCGGTCACCGGGAGTCAGGTTTGCAGCGGGGAGGAGACGTGCGCTGGCGCCAGAGCCGATTGAACTTCCAGCACATTGCCTCGCGTGAGACTGACCACCGTGACAGGCGTGCCGGTTGTCAGACCAGTGAACCCGTTGCTCACGGCCGCGAATTCTTCCAGCCGTCCCTGAATGGAAATCTGCACTTTCCCGCAACAGGTCGGATCGTTGGGAATGGCTACGGTGACCAGGCCGGACTGCCCGATGGCGTTGTGCATGCGCAGTGTGCTGTTTTGTCCCAGCTTCATGAAAGACTGCATCAGCCAGTGGACCGCCAGCAGCGCTGCCATGCCGGCGACGCCCGCAGCGGCGAGTTGTTGCAGGGCATTGCCCCCCGCCCGATTCACTGCCATGCCCGCCAGTCCGAAGAAGGTCAGGGCCGCGATCAGGGTTCTCAGCGACAGCACACTGAAAAACCAGGCAACGCCGTGGGAGTGATGCAAACCCGTCTCGTGCGACAGTTCGGCAGATCCGTCGGTCTCGAATTCCACAGGGGCATCGCCCAGGGTGTGTTCCAGATCCCCCGGGGAGAACAGGTCGCCCAGTCCGAAAATCGTCAGCAGAAACTGCCAGGCGAGAATCGTGCCGCCTGCCAGAGCACAGATGAGGAAAAGGAGTTCCATGACAGGCCTTTCTTCTCACCATTCATTTGTACAGGACTGGAAAAGTTTGATCCCGGGAAGCGGAAGCAGCAGAAATGATGGCTGATGAGGTCTCCGTTTCCCATCCCGAAAACGGGGGGCCTTTTCAGTTGGATCAACAAATTTCCAGAAAATCGGTCTGGACAGAACATCGCCCTGCGGGAAGTCCGGACCGACCGACCCTCCGCAGGCCCCGGCACACTTTCCCTGCATAAAGTTGATTTCATTTTCGACTCAGGATCGGTTCAGGCGTCTCGGCAATGATGGAGGAGCAAAGGACACGAACAGTCAATCTTTCAGCGAGGAAAAAATTATGTTCTCGATCCTCACTTTCGAAACCGCCGCCAATCTGCTGTCGACCCTGGCAATTGCCGAAACTGCCCGTGCCACCCTGCTGCTGCAGATGCTGTCTGTGCCGTTTGTGTTTCTGGTGATTGGACAGGTTCAGGACCTGGCCGAAAGCCTGCGGAGCCAGGACCGGGAATAAAACGCCGCCGGGATTGGCAGGCTGGGGATTCTCACCGGAGACGAGACACTCGACCGGCGCCCTGAGTGGAGCGGCCTCTGCCAAGAAAAAGAGCCCCGGACGATGTGTCGCGAGGCTGCCTGGGAGACCATTCATTTTTCGAGCCGCGAACAAAACCCTCTCAAACGATGAGAACTTCCCTTCCGCGAGCGGATTGCAGAAGGTTTTGTCAGGGGGGCTTGATGCTCATCAGCGCGGCGGCGCCTTCAGGTCTTCCCGAAATTCTTCAATCGCGCTCACCAGGCTTTCGACCAGCGCCTGTCTCTGACGGGGATCCAGTTCTGGTTGCTGAATCGCATGCTTCGCCTGAATGATGGCCTGATAGGCCGCATTCGTGGCTTCTTTGGCTTCCCGGAATGGATCAGCAACAGGTTCAACGGCAGCCATCTTCTCCTCCTTACTTCTTCAGTGGCTTTCAGGCATATGGCCTGACCGACCGAAACGACCATCACGGTCACCGGATCGGTGCAGTCTGTGAAGACATGCCAGGACACAATTCTCTGTCGTGCAGGCAGAAACTTCTCTGTGCCTGCGCTGACAATGAATCAGATGATGCAGGCTTTTCAGGGGAAGAAACTGAGCGCTCCCCTGCCTCTTCATTTTAACGGCAGATTTTCAGGCGGAAGGCCGGATTTTCAGAATATGGACCACTCACAAAACCTTCCGCGATCCGCTCGTGGAAAGGAAATTCTCATCGCTTGAGCGGTTTTGTTCGCGGCTCTACGAAGATCCCCGGGGAAGTGAGAACTTCGAACGGTGCCTGTCTGGTCTTCTGCTGCGAGATGGGCTGAGACCATGTTCATGGTTCTGGTGCAGGCGAATGGGCGCGATTCCCCGCATGACTGCCCATTGGATCGCCTGCGGAACGCGGAAGACCCATTCCGAAATGGCTCTAGCGGGAAGAGCGTCGACGCACGGCATAGCCATAAGACAGGGGCCAGTCGGGGTCTGCTCCCATTTCTGTCATTGCGCGTTCGGCCCAGTAGGGTTCGCGCAGCAGTTGACGTCCGAGAAAAATCAGGTCGGCATCACCGCGGCTCACAATATCATTGGCTTCGGCAGGTTCGGTAATCAGGCCGACCGCCCCGGTGATCAGGCCGGTCTCGTGGCGAATCTGCCGGGCGAGTGGCACCTGATATTCTTTACCAACGGGAATTTGCGCCTGCGGAACATTTCCGCCTGACGACACATCCATGGCGTCGACCCCCAGTTCTTTCAGCTTGTGAGCCAGAACGACGGACTGGGTGATGTCCCAGCCGCCGTCGACCCAGTCTGTGCCGGAGATGCGGACGAACAGCGGCATGCTGGCCGGCATGCTGTCGCGTGCGGCGGTCACGACTTCAACCAGAAAACGCATGCGGTTTTCCAGACTGCCGCCATAATGGTCGGTGCGCTGGTTGGAAAGCGGGGACAGAAACTCATGCAGCAGATAGCCGTGCGCCGAATGAATTTCGAGAGTGTCAAAGCCGGCCTGGATTGCCCGTTGAACCGCCGCGCGGAACTCGGCAATGGAATGCTGAATTCCCTCTTCGCTCAAGGCCTCCGGGACCGTCTCCCCGGGATTGAAGGGAAGCGGACTGGGAGCAATGCAGGTCCATGCTTCAGGTTCCGAAGTGAGTTGCTTTCCCCCCTGCCAGGGAACATCGCAGCTCGCTTTGCGCCCGGCATGGGCGAGCTGAATTCCAATGTGGCTTCCCTGCTGATGCGCGAAATCGACAATCCGCTTCAGCGGAGCGATCTGGTCATCGTTCCACAATCCCAGGCAGCCCGGGGTGATTCGACCGTTTCGGGACACCGCCGTGGCCTCGACGAAGATCAGACCGGTCCCTCCCACGGCCCGGCTGCCGAGATGCACCAGATGCCAGTCACTGGCCATCCCTTCTTTGGCGATGTACTGGCACATCGGACTCATCACGATGCGGTTTTTCAGGGTCAGACCCCGCAGCGTCAGCGGCGTGAGCAGATCGACCTCGGGCACTTCACGGTCATGCTGGCAGAGTGCCTGGGTTTCGGGATGGGCCGAAGCGGATCCCTGCGAAGATTCCGAAGAGGACATCACGGATTCCTTGAGCTGCCGATTGTCGGGAAAGGTCACCGGGTGGCGAACCACAGGTCACGCGGTGCTGCAGACTTTCGATCATAGACGGGTCTCTCGAAGGAGCCAGTCGTCCGGCGATGAAATCGAAACCGTCTGAACCGGGATCGCTGCTGCCTGGGAGGACAGGAGGAACACCCCGGGGCCACTTCGGCTGGTGCCGGCTGATCCTGGCCATTGGTGAGCCAGGCGAGATCGAACCGCGACAGTGTCAGCTGAGCGCCATGGGACGTGTTTTCATAGAAGCACAGAATGTCTCCGTCCGGAAGCACGCACAGACTGGAATACATGGAGCCGCCCGGCTGCAGCAGGCGTGAGATCGGCCAGGTGGCCCCTTCATCATAGGAAAGGCGAATGGTCAGATCCTCGCGTTTTTTCTGTGAGGCCGGATTGGAGAACAGAATGCGGCTTTTTCCCATGCCCTGCGGCCAGGAATAACGGCGGATGCTGGCCTGGCAGGTGGGCTCGATCAGGGCTTCGTCAGGACGGGGGTCGGTCCAGTGAAGTCCGCCGTCGGTGCTGCGCGAAATCGCCCGATGACTGCCGGTCGGGTTGTAGTAACGCATGTTCAGCAGCAGGGACTGATCAGTCAGTTCCACCACTTCACATTCATTGCAGTACGGTCCTGCCGATCCGCCCAGCTTCCAGGTTTGCCCATGGTCATCGCTGTAGATCACATGTGACCACATCTCTTCGGTTTCAGGGCCGATCCGATGATCGCAGGGAATCACCAGCCGGCCGCACCGCATCTGAATTCCCGCTCCCGGGCCGGTGGCATACCAGCTCCAGTCCGGTTCCCGGAGATGGGGCAGTTCTTCCGGCTTCGACCAGGTGACCCCGTCATCGGTGCTGCGACTCAGCCAGACGGTTCGCTTTTTTTGGGATGTTCCACGGACAAGAGCATGTTCTGAATCCGTTCCCAGGTTGTGGGTCAGAAACAGGAAAATTGTCCCGCTGGCCTGATCGACCACCGGGCAGGGGTTGCCGCAGGTGTTTTCGCCGTCGTCCCAGATGACCTGTATCTCTGAGAATGTCTGACCGTTGTCGGTGCTGCGGCGCATCAGCAGATCGATGTCACCGGCATCCCCCAGTCCGGTCTTGCGGCCTTCGCAGAAGGCCAGTACCGAGCCCTGCGTGGTCACGATCACGCTCGGAATCCGGTATCCGGCATAGCCGCCGGTTCCCTGTTCGAACAGATCCAGATTGACCGGGTCGCCTGCGAGACCTGCCAGTGGAAACAGGCCGCCCAGGCAGCAGAGAATGAATCCCCTGATCAGCGCACTGGACCGGCTCTGCGTCCAGGGGCGGAGAACCGAGAGAACCTGCTGAATGCGGTTCCATGCAGGACTGAACCGGTGTGAAAGCAGGGTGGATAAAGCCGGGCGAGGCGTCCTCAACATCAGAGGCACTCCAGGTGAGAGGCGATCAGAAACGGACAGGCAGGGCGGGGACAGGGCCAGCATGGCAAAACAGCCGGCAGAATTCCATCAACATCGCCGCGGCCGAACAGGCCGGCCAGAATTGTTCCGGGAGCCAGAATTGTTCCGGGAGCCAGAATTGTTCCGGGAGCCAGAATTGTTCCGGGAGCCAGAATTGTTCAGGGAGCCAGAATTGTTCAGGGAGAAGGAGGGACGGACACGGCATTGTATTCGCCGCGCCGTGCCGGCGGGGGAAGGTGTTTTTCCAGTTCAAAATGGGGGCGTGGATGAGAATTCAGATAGGCCGCGACATCGAGAGCCTGTTGCTCGGTCAGGCTCGGATCTCCCAGTGGCATGGCGACTTTGAGCCAGGCGGCGAGCTTGTCATTGTGAGACAGCCCGGCCCCGTCGTTATAAGACTGGTCTCCCCAGACCGGAGGACCCTCGTCGGTTCCGACGCCTGAAGCGCCATGGCATTCGGCACAGGACTCGGCATAAATTTTCTTTCCCCGCTGCAGATCTGCCTGCTGGACCGGCGTGGCCAGGGAGGGCACGGCACGGGGGCCCAGCGGAGCTTTGGCGTTCATCGCCAGGGATTCTCCCTGAGACAGCCAGGTGATATAGGCGGTGACCGCGACCGAAACTTCACTCCCGTTGGGCGGGCGGACCCCGTGCATGCTGCGCATGAAGCAGTTCAGCACGCGGTCTTCCAGCGTGATGACCCGTTGTTCACGTGGAGACCAGGCCGGATAGGCCGTGGCCACTCCCAGGAATGATGCCGCCTGTGGATCGGTGCCGGCCTGAAGATGGCAGGACTGGCAGGTCAATCCATTGCCGACAAACTCGCGCGACAGCGGGTGCTTGCCGGTCTGCGTGACAATCTCCCGGCCCAGGGCAACGACCCGGCCTAAGTCACCTTCCGGCAGAACCGGTTGCGATCGGGCTGGCGGAGCTTCGTCTGCCCTGACAGGGGAACCGATCGGCGGAACAGAGGGGAGCACTGCACCCATTCCGGCCAGCAGAAGAATTGTCGCAGGGATCAGAGACCAGGAGAGACGGGACATGCGATTCCTGTACGATGGAGACCCCGTTGCGAAAATGGGATCTGGTTCTGGCGGGGAAGTTCGCGGGACACCATCCTGCAGTCTACCTGCTTTCACAAATTTATGCTTCATCCCCTGTGTCTTTGAGAATCTGAATCCGGCCGGGTGTCCGGGACCAGGAACAGCTGCGTGCCGGGTGCCCTGTTCACATTGCGCAGCAGCGCGAACAGGAATCCGCGTTCTGGAGCGGCGTTGTCAATGTGGTCTCGCGCAGATCTTGATCAACCCCTGCGGATTCAGGCCCGGACATGACAGAACAAAGGCCAAGCTGGTCTATTCACCATTTACATGTTCATGCTGCTGACGCGGCATGAACATGGCACCCCCATTCCTTGCCCTTTGGCATTGCCGGGTGCCAGTTTTTGTGAACAGCCTTGGACATGTCGAATGCCGTCGACAAGAATGAGAGCCGGTCAGTCGCTGGCGGAAAGTGGATTTCATGCAGCATTGGCTCGGCAATGAGAGCGATTCACTCGTGTCTCAGGCGATTTCGCCTGCGAGGAGTGAGGCTTCCTCAGTGCATGAAGTGTCAGCGAGTGATCCGGCGTGAGCACCCCGCTTTCGTCCCGGTCGGGAAAGTGAATGGCGGCATGTCTCCAGGCGAGTCTTCTTCAATTCATCTGCTGCTGCCGTTTTTTGCCAGCATTCTGTTTGTGATCGGCGCTCTGTTTGCCAAGTCCTCCACCGTTCGCGGCGTGAGCCCTTATACCAATACCTTCACCGCGAATTTCTGTCTGGGACTGATCTGGGTCGCCTGGGGAGGGGTGCGGTCCGGCTTTCTCCCTCCGACCGCCTGGGGACCGGCACTGCTGGTGTCCACCTTCTTTGTGCTGGGACAGTTGCTGACTTATCTCACGTTTCAACTGGGAGATGTGTCCCTGGCGACCCCCATTCTCGGGGTGAAAATCATTCTGGTCGCCGTGTTCAGTTCCGTTCTGTTCGAAAGACCGATTCCCGGCCGCATCTGGGTGGCAGCCGTGCTGGCGTCCATCGGCATTGCCATTGTGCAGGCCGGAGGAGGCGGGACGCAGCGACCCGGCACGTCCCGACGGCAGGTCGGGCTCACCGTGTTGCTGGCCATTCTGGCCTCCACGCTCTATTCGCTGTTTGATGTCAGTCTGCAGGCCTTTGGGGCGCGTCACGGCGGAGAAAAATTTCTCTCGACCATGTTTGTCGGAGTCGGGGCGCTCTCGTGTCTGCTGTTGCCATGGACCGACTCCCCCCGCACCTGGAAGAAGTTGGGAGCCGGACAGGCCGTGGTGCTGGCCGGACTGCTGATGGCCGGGCAGGCCGTTCTGATTTCCTATGCCCTGGGACAGTTCGGCGATGCCACCCGGGTGAACATTGTCTATGCCCTGCGCGGGTTATGGTCGGTCGTGCTGGCCTGGATGCTCAATCGACTGGCCGCGAACCCGGAAGGCCGGCATTCGGTGAGGACGATGCTGTTTCGACTGGTCGGTGCCGCGGTGCTGCTGGTCTGTGTGCTGATCGCGATGGCGTAAGCGGTCTGCAGACCCAGGGGCGGCCCGAATTGCAGAATCGACAGATTCTGTTGAAAAAGCGTCCCCCGGCCTGGGGGCGGTCTCCCCTGGCAGGGGAACGAACGCAGGCGAGCAGCTGCAATGGAACAGCCACAGTGAAAAAGCCGTGCTTGGGCGTCTTTTTCGTGCAATTGCGTCCTGAGCCGCAGGATTCCTCTCCGGATTCGAGACAATCCTGATTGCTTTCCGGGATTTTGCCTATTACATAGCATGGGACTCATGGCTCTGCCGGCACGCGAGTTGCCTTCTGGCAGCAGGTGAGATGTTGCCTTCTGGCCTCCGGCAGTCTGCTGGGCCGGCGGGCCTGACTGTCTTTCGGCAGTCCATGATCGCGAACCACTCAGCAAAGCAAATGATTATGCAACGACGTGACGTGCTCAAAAGTGCGGCGGCCGTGTTGGCGACTTCCGCCTTTCCCCTGGCCAGTCTGCTGACAGGCAGTGTGGCCCAGGCCGGCCTGAAACCATTGGGACAGCCGCAGCCGTTCGACTTCAGCCTGCTGAAAAAGCATGCCCGGGAACTGGCATCCAAACAATATGTGGCACCGCCAAATACGCTGCCGAAGCCGATTGCGGATCTGACCTGGGATTCCTGGCAGTCCATTCGCTTCAATGACGATCATGCTTTGTGGGGAGATCAGGATCTTCACTTCCGCGCCAAGTTTTTTCATCTGGGGTTCACCATCAAAACCCCGGTGCGCATGTTTGAGGTGAACAATGGTCAGGCGCAGGAACTGGCCTATGACTCGGCCATGTTCGATTATGGAAACAGCGGCGTTCACCCTGGTGAGCTGCCGGGGAATCTGGGATTCGCGGGATTCCGGCTGAATTTTCATACCGACTGGGTGCGCGATATCACGGCCTTTCAGGGGGCCAGTTACTTTCGCGCCACCGGCGGCGAGAAACAATATGGACAGTCGGCCCGTGGACTGGCGATTGACTGTGGATTGCCGCGCCCGGAAGAGTTTCCCACGTTCATTGCCTATTACCTGGAACGGCCGGCCAAAGACTCCGACACCGTGACGGTGTATGGATTGCTCGATTCTCCCAGTGTGGCCGGGGCCTATCGTTTTGTGATGACCGAAGGGGAAACCTTCGTCATGGATATCGATTCGGCTTTATATTTTCGTGAGAATGTCGAGCGGCTGGGCATCGCCCCGTTGACCAGCATGTATCAGTACGGCGAGAACGACCGCCGGATGGCCAATGACTGGCGGCCTGAAATTCACGATACCGACGGCCTGCAGATGTGGACCGGACGGGGGGAATGGATCTGGCGGCCGCTGGTCAATCCTCCCGGCGTCATGGTGAATTCCTATTTCGATGACAACCCGCGCGGGTTCGGGCTGATGCAGCGGGACCGTGACTTCGATCACTATCAGGATGACGGCGTGTTTTATAACCGGCGTCCCAATGTCTGGGTCGAACCCAAAGTGGGAGCAGACGGGCAGGGCTGGGGTCAGGGAGCCGTGATGCTGGTCGAAATTCCCACGGTGGATGAAACCTTCGATAACATCGTGGCTTTCTGGAATCCGGCCCGTCCGGTTCAGGCCGGCGACGCGATGGAACTCGGTTATAAACTGCATTGGGGGCCGCATTCCCCGGTCTCTTCGTCGGGAGGCACGGTTCGCGCGACCCGGACTGGTCAGGGGGGAATTGTCGGCCAGCCTCGCAAGTATTTTTCATGGCGGTTTGCGGTCGACTTTGCCGGGGAAGGGTTTTCCGCCCTGAAGAAGGGAGTCAAAGTCACACCGGTGATCGAAGCCTCGCGCGGAGAAGTGGAAATCACCTCGGCTCGGCCGCTGTGGCAGGTCAATGGCGAAGACGTAAGCGGCTGGCGCGCCATGTTCGATCTGAAGCCGACCGATGACAGTGTGGAGCCGATCAACATCCGGATGTATCTGCAGGATGAATCCGGCAAACCCCTGACGGAGACCTGGCTGTATCAATGGACGCCGCCGGAACCGTCAAAGCGGACATTCTGACAGCGGATCGTTCACAAAACGCGTTGCGATCCGTTCGTGGAGAAGGCTGGCCCGTTAATGAGGCCGCGTTGTTCGCGGTACTGAAAGGTTGGAGTTCAGGCTATGGAATCTTCCCCGGCGCAGAATTCAGGTCTTGAGGATCATGAAGATCTCGCGGCACTGCTGGCGGAGTTGAATGACCCGTCGAGCAAAAAGTTTCCGGAAGCGGCCTTGCGGAAAGTCCAGGCGCGCCGGATGGAGGCCGTTCCGTTTCTGATTGCGTCCATTCAGAATGCGGTCGCGGGGGAGCGTCGAGGGGAAGAATACCCCGGCGATCTGCATTTTCATGCGATCTATCTGCTGGCTGAATTTCAGGTGCGGGAAGCACTGCCGGTCGTGATTGAAGCCCTGTCTTTGCCGGAGGAAGCCGTTTTCGATCTGTGGGGGGATGCCCTCCTCGAAGATTTCTCCCAGATTCTGTCTGTTCTGGTGGGAGATCAGGTCGAGGTTCTGGATCGGTTGATGGCTGATCGGGCGTGCAATGAGTACGTTCGCTGGACCGTGGCGGATACCTATCTGTTTCTGGTGCGGGACGGGCGCATCACCCGGGAGCAGGCCGTCCAGAAACTGCATGGTTTTCTGCGGGACGCACTGGAACACGAGGATGACGACGTGATCGGATTCCTGGCGCTGATCCTGAGTTCTTATGGAGCCAGTGAAGCGCTGGAAGAGATTCGTGAGGCGTACCGGCGAGAGATCATTTCTCCCTTTTTCGCCGAACTGGAGGACATGGAGCAGAATGCCGCCAAAGGGACCGTGGCTTTTGAGGAGATGCTGGCCAAGTGTCCGGAATCGGGCATTTCCGATGCGGTGGAAGCCTTGCGGGGATGGTTTCCGGACGAAGAGGAAGACCCCCTGGATCCTGAACTGATCCCCGGGGACGATGAGGAGGAGTTCCAGTATTCTGGAGGAGAGTTCCAGTATTCGACTCCGCCCCGGGCGGGGGAGACGATCATCAGTTCCGACGAAAAGATTGGCCGGAATGATCCCTGTCCCTGCGGCAGCGGCAAGAAGTTCAAGAAGTGCTGCGGAAAAATCTGACAGGCAGCGTCTTAGAGCCGCGAACAAAACCTCTCAAATAATGAGGATTTCCTTTCCGCGAGCGGATCGCGGAATATTTTATTAGCGATTCTGACTTCCGCAGCGGGTCTTTTCTGTTTCGCAGTCAGTCGCGCGACGCAGCCCCCCTGGCGAGGGCAATCGGTTCGGGATGATCTGTCGGATGCCTGCAGGGTGAACGGGATGCTTGCTATTTGCTTTCAGCCGGAGCAGGTCTGGCCTGCAGGCTCTGCAGTTTGCTTTTCAGCGCCGCGGCGGCTGCCGGGTTCTCGGGAAGCGGAGCAGAGTGAAAGCCCGGCAGGAGTTTTTCCCAGACCAGGTTGAGCTGGGCGGCCATGTTTCGGTTGCGGGCGGTCATCACCACGACCGCATCCTGATCCGGCAGCACAATGCAGAACTGACCGTCGCGCCCGTCTCCCCGATAGGCGTTGTGCCGGCATCGCCAGAACTGAAATCCATATCCCTGCTTCCAGTCCGATTTCGGATCGGGTGGGTGGGCATTGGAGACTTCCCGGGTCGTGGCCAGTGTGATCCAGTCCTGGGGGACCAGCTGCTGTCCATTCCAGCGGCCCTGCTGCAGCAGCATCTGCCCGAACCGGGCGATGTCTTCCGTGCACAGGCTCAATCCATAGCCGCCGATCGAAATGCCCTGCGGGCTGCTCGCCCATTGAGGATTGGCAATGCCCAGCGGAGTGAACAGTTTCGGACGCAGATACTCGAGCACCGTCTGCCCGGTGACCTTCTGCACAATGGCCGACAGCAGATATGTCGCGGATGTGTTGTAAAGGAAGTGGGTGCCCGGAGGATATTTGACCGGGTGATGCAGGAATGTTCTGACCCAGGGTTCTTCGTCGGTCCGCTTCGGTTCTGTGGCATGTCCGGTCGACATGGTCAGCAAATCGCGGACCCGCATGGCCTTCAGGTAATCGGACGGGTTTTCAGGGGCCTCTTCCGGAAAGAACTGCAGGATCGAATCATCGAGCTGCAGCTTTCCTTCGCTGATCACCAGGCCGACGGCAGTGGACGTGAAACTTTTGCTCAACGACCACAGCACATGCGGCACATCGTGCGCTTCCGGAGCCCACCAGCCTTCAGTCAGAACCTGGCCATGCCGCAGCAGCATGAAGCTGTGCATCGTGTCGATCCTGGCATCGGCCGCAGTGACAAAATCGAGAATGGCTTCCGAGGAGACCCCCAGCGATTCCGGGGAGCTGCGCGGCAGTTCCTGCGCCGGGAGGACACCGGGACAGCACAGCAGAACCAGCACAATCAGCTGCAGACTTCGCATGGATTTCGCTCCCTGTGATGAGACCGGATCGATCGGACGCTGTCGCCTTAGCAGGCACCTTAGCAGGATCGTGGAAGCCGGAACAGCATTGAAGACGGAACAGCAAAATCAGGCCAGTCTGGAAATCAGGCCTGCATGGCCGGGCAGGCTTTGAAGGGCCTGCCAGCCGCATGGCGGATCGGAATGCGGCCCGAGACAGTGAGTCAGCTTTTCTGAGAGGCCGTGGGAACCGGCTTCATTTCGGTCAGCGGCTGTTCGAATTCCCATTGATACAACTGCCCGTCACGTTTCACGATCAGAGAGGTCGGCTGAATGGATTCGACAGTAAACCGAAAGCCTGCGATCTCCACTGCTTCTCCCGGATGCACGACCGTGTTGTGGTTCGTCGCCCGATCATAAATCCAGGCTTCCTGCACTCCATTCGAGCGGGTAACGGAGCCGGTCAGGTAGGTGAAGCGGGCCGAATCTTCAGCAACAAGAACGGGAATGGTCGCCGTGACCGATTCCGGCAGGTCATCGCTGTCGGTTACTTTCACTATGATGTCCAGCTTTTGAGGAGGGAGACTCTCGGCGGGACTCCAGGTCAGTTCCCCGGTCTTCGAATCGATCGCCATCCCTTCGGGGCCCTTTTCGAGGGCATAGTTCAATTTCGTGGAATCCCCGTCGGGATCCTGGGCCGAAAGTCTGACCTGCGATTTGCGACCGATATAAAAGTTCAGCGATTCCGGGGCGGTAAAACGCGGGGGAACATTCGGGTCGCGCACCTGCACCTGCACTGTCGCGGCAAACCCGGCGTCGCGTCCGTTGGTTCCCCAGACGAGCAGCTGCACGGGCTGTTTTCCGACGTCGATCTGCGGGCTGACATTCCATTTCAGCGTGCCGGCCCGTTTATCCAGTTCGATTCCGGGCGGCGCGGCGACGATTTCGTAGTTCGGGCTGCCGAAGGCCGGGTTCCAGCCGGCGACGTCGAGTTTCCAGCTCCAGAGCTTGCCACGAATCGCCACCGGGGGAGTCGATGAGGCCAGCCGCGGACGATATTCCACTTCCGGCAGCGGTTTGACGAACAGGCTGGTGCTCCACATCTGTTCGGTCACCGGGCCCAGATCCAGATTGGCCCGCAGCGGAAAATATTCCACAGTGCTGCCGGTTTCGTGCTTTTCCGAGAAGCTCTTTTCCACTCCGCGCTGCACGGTCCAGGTGTTGCCATCGGCTCCGGTCACATGCAGAAACTCGTTGCCGATCCGGACGCAGAATGGAAACTTGACCGGAAAGCCGGTGGTAGAGGCCACGGTCAGTTTTTGAATATCGGCGTTCACCCCGTCGAACAGCTCTGTCTGGGCGAACAGGCGCGGGCGATCCGCCGCCGATTTCATTGCCACCCCTTCGGCGGTCAGGGTCACAGCCAGTTCCGGGTCGCCTTCATTGGCCGGACTGCCGACATCGCAACGGGCCACGCGCTGCAGCAGGTTGACCGATTCAAACCGTTCCAGAAAGATAGCCAGTTCTCTCAGTTTGGCCCGGGCTTCGATCGTGACGGGAATCGTGACGTAAGTTTCGCCTTCGCTGCCGCGACGATCGAGTGTGATCTTGCTGATTTCAAATCCCGATAGCTGGGCCAGATTCGTCAGCCATTCCTGATACAGCCGCTGCGCATTCAGGGGATCCTTCGGCAGACTCTGCCCTCGCCAGATTTTCATGCTGCCGTCTTTGCGGGCCAGTTCAAACTGTCGCTTCGTCAGACGCTGCTCTTCATCTTCCAGGGCAATGCGGCGGCTATCCAGATCGCGCAGGGGAGCAAACAGGGCGGACTCAATCATCGGCAGCCCGAGCCATGCGATGAGCACAACGCCCAGACCGGCGGCCAGAATCTTTTCTCGTTTCTGCATGATGCAACGCTTTGAGTTCGGTGTTCCGGCTCTGGAAATAGCAATCTGAGGAATGGACGCAAGTCGCCGGCTATTTGCCGGTCACCACAGAGGCCGCGGCTTTGGGAGTGCCGGTCACTGCAGGTCTGGCCCCGGTGGGGGGAGTCGTGTCCGGAAGGTTCGAACGGGGGAGTTCGACATCGAGATCAAACTGCCAGGGATAATCCGGGTCGCGCTTTCCCAGAGACGGAGTTGTCGGTCGGACCCGGAAGCCATGATCGGACAGCACCTGGTTCAACCCGTCGATGTCTTCGCGCTCGCGGGCCTGACCTCGGCCGGCCACCCGGGCAGCCACTTCCCCCGCTGTAGGGATGATTCGAAACTCGACGAAATACAACCGGTCGGTGCCGGGCAGCAGTGACTGCAGCGCATTCCATGTCGTCAGGGGAGACGTGGCGGAATCGTTCCACTTCGCCAGCCGTGCATAGTCGTCTTCCCGGGATTTTCCTTTTTTCAGCTGTTCCTCCTGGCTGGTCACTCCTGCCTGCAGGGTGTCGACCCGGGACTGCAGTGAAGACTTCTGGAAGTAAAAGACCAGGTAAGCAGTCAGACACAGCAGCGTGGCCACCCCGGTGGCGATTCCGGCATACAGCCGTCGCCGATCGGCCACTTCGCGCCGCTGACGGGGATGCAGCAGGTCGATCTGCAGTTGCGGCGGCCCGGGAGGCAGCAGCGCCCCCTGCAGCACTTCGTAACCAGGGGGAACGGCGACGCCGCGAATGCGCTCGGGCATCAGTTGTGTCAGCGAGCCGCCGAATCGCTGTTCCAGCAGTTCACGCACAGCCGGATGAGGCGATCCGCTCAGAAGAATGCAGCGGTTCAGATTCACCGACGGCGATGTCTGGCTGAAGGCCATCAGCGAGCGGGTCAGTTCGCTGCGAAAGGCTTTGGATGTTTCCGGACTGCCGGAATCTCCCAGCTGCAGGGAATGGCAGAACAGCAGCACACCATGGTCGAAGACCGACAGCTCGACCCGATGTTCCTGATGATAGACCAGCAGTTCGGCATTGCCGATAGTCGGGTTGGAATGCTGGGAAAATGTCAGGTAAGGAACCAGGCACAGCGGGGAAAGAGTAATGCGCTCGATGGTCAGTCCCGCTGCGGCGCAGACGTTTTGAATGCGCTGCAGGCGGTCGCGATCCATGGAGAATGTCACCACGTCCTGGCCCTCTCCGTCAGCAGGTCCGGGGATGGTCAGGTAATCCAGCACCAGCGATTCGACCGGCGCGGCGGCTTTGACGGCCGCCTGAAAACGCACCAGGTCGGGCATTTCGTTTTCAGGAGCCTGCGGAAGCTGCAGCCGGCGAATCACGACTGCATCCCGCGGCAGCACGACCACGGTGTTTCCGGCACTGATGCCCGACTGGGTCAGCCAGGCGCGCAGGGTCGCGGCAGCCTGGGCCACAGGCACCTTCGCATCGACATGGTCAACGGTTTCCAGACGCCCGGTGACACCGGCAGGCGTGCAGGCATCAATACGGTCGCGAAACCATTCCAGGGCCAGTTCTGAAGACACGATTCGGCTTTCCGGAACTCGGGATAACAGGACAGTCGGAACAGAACGGCAGACACACAATCAATCCGGGATCGAAACTCATCTGCCGGTCAGGGAGGAGGGTTGTGATCCCCCGGTCTGTTCGTTGAAACGGGGCAGTTCACTGAAGGTGAAACCTGTCCCCAGGCGGTTCAGTTCTCGCAGGGAAATGATTTTGGGAACGGCAGTCGTGGAATCGATGATTGCTTCGAAACGGGTCTGCGGACCTCCCTGATCGGAATGTCCGATCGACTGCAGGCGATACACATCCCCCCGGCCGGTGATCATGCTGTCCAGCGCGACCATCGTTCCCTGGTCCACCAGATCTTCAATCAACAGCCATCCGGCCGTGGAGAATCGATCTGCGGTTCCGGTTCCTGATGAAAGCCGCTGCGCACGCACTGCCACAATCTTATCTGGCAGGTCTTCGGGAATGAGTGGAATTGCCGCCAGGATTTCGCGCCGGGCCTCGTTAATGTTGATGCGACCGGCAACCTCTGCATCATCGGAAACACTCAGGGTGTCCAGCAGGGCCGGCAAGGCTTCCTGCAGACTGCCGGGATCCGATTTCCAGGGGCTCTCGAGCGTGGTCTGCTGTCCGTCGATGGTGGCATTCACCTGCGCGCCCAGCAGTTCATAAATCGACTGGATCTGCACTGACCCGCCGTTGGTCAGGTCGAGTCCTCCCCGGGTGACACTGCCGGTTCCCCCTCCCAGGGCTCCGGCCAGTGCATTGGCCACATTGCTCAGCCCGCTGTCGATGCTGGAATTGCCGGTGCTGGAACTGCCGGTGCTGGTGGATCCGCTGCGGCCTGTCGACTGCCCAGAGGAACTTCCCTGCATCCCGGTGCCGCTGCTGCTGCCGGAACGACTGCTGGCGGAACTTCCCCCCGAAGAACTTCCGCCGGATGTCGACGATGAGGCCCCGCCGGATGTGCCCGTACCTGTGCCAGTGGAAGAGCCTGTCCCGGTTCCGGTTCCTGAGCCGGAAGTTGAGCCGGAACTGCCAGAGGCGGTCTGACCGGTTGTGGTGGACTGCAGCGTGGGAATGTTCAGGGCTTCGACAGGGCCATTGACCCGATAGGCCGCAATGAACAGCGCCGCTTCGGAATCCAGGCGTTCTTCCAGAATGTCATACAGGTCGGCCACGCTCTGCGTGTTCACATTGATGCGCGGCTGACGGAGATAGTCGGGATCATGCTGCAGGTTGCCTTCTTTGCTGTGAACCGTGAAGTAGGCATTCCAGCCCAGGTTCAGTTCATCATCGGCATTGTCATCCGGAAGAGAGTCGAGACCGTCGTTCTCTCCGGCATCGAGCCGGCCGTTCTGGTTCGTGTCTTCTCCATACAGCAATGCCGGGGTGACGCCGTCGACCAGCAGAAGTTCATCGAGCGAAGTGAGTGGGCCGTTGCGCGGCAGAACCTGATCATAGCTCTCGTACTCTTTGCCAGAGGTGCGCGGCTCGTCGTCGGAATCGATCCAGTCCAGAATGCAGTCGGCGAGTTCTTCTGTCATGTTCGGCAGAAACAGCAGCATGTTGCGGGCTTTGCTGTCGGCCGGATCGTAGGTGGCCAGGACATTCAGGTTCAGCTTTGCGGACTCGTCCATCAGTCCCAGGCGGAATGCACTGGAATTCTGGCCGGGTGTCTGAGGTCCGGAAAGGTCTTCCAGAGGGGCGACAATGGTGAATCCGCCGGTTTCAGAGACCGGCAGATGAAACAGGCTGGGATTGTGATACAGATCGGTCTGCCAGCCTTGCCCGTCGTTCGAAAGCAGGGACGCCGCATATTCGACCCCCGAGACGGCCCAGGCCCGCGACTGAATCTGCCGTCGGGTGGCATCGGCCGCGTGATATTCCGTCACCATCAACTCGGAAAACGTATAGGCTCCCAGCGAAAGCATGGCGATGACCACCAGCACCAGCACCAGCGCACTGCCGGTCGATGGCTTCGCATGGCCTGCCCCGCATCGATCAGGTGGAATCGGGAACCGGAAGAACAGAGACGGTGAACGGATCATGGTGCGGTCTCCGTTGCAGCCGGTTCCGACAGGGGAACATGAAAGACATGCACATACTCGGTGACCGTGCCGGCTTCCTGGCGTTGCGGCCCCCGCAGATTGGCCACCGGAGGATTCCAGATGCCATAGGTCACTTCGATGGCCCGGGGAAGAGCGCCGAGTGACGGGCTGTCCCAGCTTTCGAGCCATGCGGTTCCGTCGAAGTACCGGAAGGTCAGTTCGCAGACTTCCCAGGCCAGCAGATCTTCTGAGGTGAGTGTGGCATCCACGGCTTCCGGGGCGAGAACATCACGCACCCGTCGTCCCAGTCCCTGATCCGGCCGCTGAACGTTCGGGTTCTGCCGCAAGGCGGCGAGTACGTCCGGGGAGATCGGTGCCAGTCCATAAGTGACGATGACCCGGTCTCCAAAGCGGCTGCCTGGCTGAACATTTTCGTGGACTTCGGCATAAGCCAGTTCGCGCAGCGGTTGAGAGACACTCAGATGCAGCAGGTCGGCTGTTCCGATCAGTCCGAAGTTTTCCGGCAATCCTGCATCGCTGAGCCCCAGAAAGTTCACGCCGGCTGCGGCATCCTGATCGTCGCGGCTCTGAAAGGCATCGGCCGCGCTTCCGGAAGAGCTGGTTCCTGAACTTTGTCCGGAGCCGAAACTGGAACTGGCTGCCCCGGAGGATGCTGACGAGCCTGCGCCGGTGGACGAGGAGCTCCCCTGACTGGAGTCTGCGGCGGCCTGTCCGGAACTTTCTGCTGCCGGTTCAGAAGCAGGCAAGGCGAAGGAAAGGGAACTCAGGTCGGAATCCAGTCGATGCAACAGGCCGCGCATCAGCTGCTGTCCGGCAATCTCGGCCCGGCCGGCCAGGCTGTATTGGAAGTACAGGTCGATCGCGGCATAGACGGCCGTGACCAGCAGCAGGCTGAGCGCCAGCGCGATCAGCACTTCCAGCAGGGAAAATCCGGCAGTGGCGGTGCGTCGGTTCATTCGCTGGCACTCGCCGCTTCTGCCGCCGCCGCGGCTTCCGCTTCCGCAGCATCGACATAAATCTGGGGATCACGCATGAGTCGCGTGAAAACACAACGGGCCAGGGCATCGGGATTCTGGCTGGAATGTTCCACAGTCAGTTCCAGCCGCAGCAGGCCGGGGATGTCTGTTCCGGTGACATTCAGGCTCCAGCTCCAGCCGGTCAGACCCGGAAAGGCCGCCTGCGAGACGGTTTCGAGCGGTGTGACCCCGGACAGAATTTCGTTCATCTGCCGTTCGCCCAGCAGAGCGGCATGAGACTGCAGCTGTGCGCGAATGGCGGCCCGGCTGCCTGCCCGCAGAATCTGGCTGATCGCCGCCAGGGCTCCCACGAAAATCGCCAGCGCCAGCACCACTTCGAACAGCGAGATTCCCTGCCGGAATCTGCGTCCGCAGGTCGACCGGTGTCCCGTGAGGTGATGGTGTCCGGTGAAGTTATGTGCCTGTTTCACCCAGCTTCTCCGACATGGTCGCCATAGGGGAAACAGTCACTGCGCCGGTCAGACCTCGAATCGAGAGTTTGAAGTAGCGTCGGTCCCGGTCCATGATGACCAGCACCTGATCCGTTGCTGACCCATCCGGAAAGTACAGAATGGGAGTCGACCAGCCGACGTCGCGGGCCAGAAAAGAATTGTTCAGCTGCGCCAGGGCCGCTTCTGGCAGCCGCTCAATCAGCGTCTCTTTTCCGCTCAGCAGGGCATTGTCGATGTGAAAGTGAAAATCTTCGGCCAGCTGATAGACCTGATATGGATCGCGATGCAGCCCGCGCGGGGCGACTGTCCCGGAAGAGGCCCCCATAGCCGCAGAGGCGGTTTCCGTGGTCTGGGCCGGGACTTCATAGGGAAGCACGACAAATTTGCGTCCGTTCGGCTCAAACCGCAGCTGCAGGGTTTCCCCTTCTTCAATGGCCCGGACCCGGACCTGATCGACCACCTGCCGGACCTGTTCGATGTTCCCCTGCAGGGTGTGCATTTTCAGGGTGGCCAGCAGCCGGGGCCAGCTCAGGGCGACCATGACTGACAGGATTCCCAGCACCAGCAGCAGCTCGATCAGAGTAAAACCGGAAGGTTTTCTGAGGCCGGCCGGCGAGGCGGATGTGAGGCGAAAGTCGGGGTGCCGAATCATTGGGAGGTCGTCAGGTCTTTCCAGTTTGTGATGTCGTCACCGCCGCCGTTTTCGTTCTGGCGATTGGGCCCTGAGGACCAGATGGCCGGGCGGCTCACATTGGCTTTGGAGTTGGGATATTCATAGTTGAGCGGTGTCTGCCAGGCATCAGTCGGGACTTTGTCGAGCAGCGGTTCTGTTCCGTCTTCCCCTTTCTGCAGCAGCACCTGCACGGAGTCGGGATAGGTGCCCTGATTGGCGACCGCCCACAGTTCGGCGGTCTTTTCCAGTTCGGCGATATTGATTCCCGACTGCTTGATATAGGCTGCTTTCTGCTGCCCGAGCAGTCGCGGAACCGCCATGGCCGCGATGACGCCGATGATGGCCAGCACGATCAGGATTTCGATCAGTGTGAAGCCGGATCGCGCGGTCGCAGAACAGGGCTGGGCAGAGCGCCGGCAGGCAGACACACGGCGGGCAGACAGCAGGCGGGGGGATTGCATTGGGGAACGCTCCTGAACCGGATTCATAGCAAGAGAACGACAGGGCCAATATTTCAGGCCACTTTATCAGGGTTACTGACAGGACACAGAACACGTTCTATCCACGGAGCGTGCCTGCTGCACCTGTCAGATCGGGAAACATTGATTTTAGATCATTTTCATGGTTCTGGTGCAGGCGAATGGGCGCGATTTCCCGCATGAATGCCCATTTGATCGCCTGCGGGACACTGTAGACCCATGCGGGACACTGTAGACCCATGCGGGACACTGTAGACCCATGCGGGACACTGTAGACCCATGCTGAAATGGCTCCCGTGCCGCGACCGAAGCCTCTCAATCGGTGAGAACGTTCCTTTCGCGAGCAGATCTGTGTCAGGGATGTTCAGGGGGGTGAGTGCTGCGGGCAAAACCTCTCAATGAGTCGAGATTGGGGAGAGATTTCTTCAGGGCGGAATGTTCCACACGGGATATTTCGCGTTCGCTACGGATTAAACCACCGAAGACGCCTGAAGGATTGGCAATAATAACGCCACAACGACAAACAGCACGATTGAGGCCAGAAGAAGCAGCAGAACCGGCTCAAGCAGGCGCACGGCCATTTCGATCTGCCGGCCGGTCCGTTTCTCCAGGTTTTCAGAAACGTCGATCAGCACGTTTTCCAGATTGTTGGCTTCTTCTCCGACAGCAATCATTTCCACGATTTCATCCGGAAAGTGCCCGCTGGCTCCCAGGGGACGGGCCAGGGACCGCCCGGTCGAGACATGTTCGGCCGCTTTGTCGATGGCGATGCTCAGAACCTGATTTCCGGTGGCGTCTTTGGCGATTTTCAGGGAGTTCAGCACCGGCACCCCGTTGCGCAGCAGTGTTCCCAGCACCCGGCAGAACCGGGCAATCGACAGGCTCCGGACGATGGGCCCCAGCCCCAGGGCGCGGAGCCGGAATTCATCCAGTTTCAAACGTCCCTGCGGAGTCTGCAGCCAGCTTCGCAGACCGAAAACCGCAGCCGCAGCGATGACCAGAGTGATGAACCAGTACGACTGGGCCAGGTGACTGAGCAGCAGCAGGGTGCTGGTGGTCCAGGGGAGTTCTCCCCGCTGCTTCATGTTGTCGAAAATCGGCTCGAAACGGGGGACGAACCAGACCATCAGTGCGGCGACAACCAGGCCGCCGATCGACAGCAGGAAGATGGGATAGACCATCGCCCCGATCACACGGCCTTTCAGTTCTTCCTGATGTTCCGTGAAGTCGGCAATCCGCTTGAGCACATCTTCCAGAAATCCCCCTTCTTCGCCGGCGCGGACCATGCTGATCATCAGCTCGGAAAAGGCCTTGGGATGCTGGCGCATGGCGTCATACAGCCGGGTGCCGTCGGCCACCTGATCGCGGACATCCTGCACCACCACTTTCAGGGCCGGATGGGTGGACTGGCGGCTCAGCAGTTCCAGAGACCGCAGCAGGGGGACCCCGGATCGCAGCAGGTCGGCCAGCTGGGAATAAAAGACAGCCAGCGCCCGATTGGGAACCCGGCGTCCCAGCTGACGTTCTTCCGCCTTGCTGGACGCCGCAATTTCCACCTTGAGCGGAAACAGGTTTTTGGCGGCCAGCGAGGCCAGCGCTTCCCGTTCGCTGGCGGCGACCAGCAGGCCTTGCACCTGCTGTCCGGTGCGTTCTCTGGCTGTGTACTGAAAGTCTGGCATGACCGCTCAGGAGGAGGAGGGCGGAAGGTGAACAAAATGCTCGATGAAGGCATCACGCGACATCGGGGCGCTGACGTCAATCTTCGCGGCTTCAAAGCGTGCTTTCAATTTGGTCGCTTTCGCCCATTCCTCTGAATTGAGCATGCCGTCGCGATTTCTGTCCATGAGCCGGAACAGGGATTGCGCCTGATTGCTGATCCCCGTCGTATCGCCGGAGGGGGCAGGTGTTGATGTCGTGGAGGCTGTGACCCCGGTGCCGGACGAACCTGCGGCCCTGGCAGGGGGCTCGCCGGGCGGAGTCGGGCCGGAGGTCAATGTGGTGGAATGAAGATCATTGCCTGCAGCGGCCGCACCGGGACCGCTGTTCATTGCCACAGGGGACTGCGGGCCTCGCGTCAGTTCGGCCGGTGTCAAAAATCCGTCGCTGTTATGGTCATAGGACTGAAATCCGGCCAGATCGCCCCGTCGCCACTGTTTCCATTCGTACAGGCCAATCTGCCCGTCGCCGTCCAGGTCTCCGGCTGTGAAACTGGCGGGCAGATCGACGGTAATGCGAACCCGGGGCTTCAGATCCGGTCGGGTGCTGGCAGAGTCGTTTTCGGACGGGCCAGACATGTCGCCGCGATCCCGTGAACGGAATCCCCCGAAATCGCCTCCGGGGGGACCGAAACGGCCAAAGGAACGGCCTTCGAAATCGTCGCCGTCACGAAATTCCCCGCGACGTGAGTCCATGCCGCGAAATCTGTCACGGGGGGAGAAGCCTTCGCCGGGGGAATCGCCTCCCCGGAAAGAACGCCAGTCCCGTCGGGGACGCTCCGAAGAATCGTCATCTTCGGAGCGATCGAATCGATTTGGAAAAAAGGGACCGCGATCCTGAGCCCTGACCGGTGTGATCAGGACTGACAATGGCCAGAACAACAGGCAGATCCGGAAGTTCCGCAGAATGATACTTTTCTGCATGGGGACCGGTCCGAAAAAGGAAGGGCGGGGTTCCAAGAATCAGGCAGCACAGAGGCTCCCGAAGATCAAACACCGGAAACGGTACCACGGACCGGGGGATCTGGCCAAATGTTTTGTGCCAAAAGCAATCCGTTCACAGATTCCCGGCCGGGCGGAACATTTGGAGGCGATCCGAGAATGCATGCATTCTCTGCCGGTGCTCCAGCATGATACGATGGTCGAGAAGGGTGAAGTCACAGGGAAGGGGGACTTGATCGGTCTCGCTTCCCCTGTTCAGTGAAACTGCTCTGACGCACAGGCTGATTTCGAATGTCGCACTCTTTTTTGAAGACAGTCCCTGGTGAGGCAGACAGCGCGGCGCGTTCGGCACGCTGGAGCTCGCTGCGCTCCGTGCGGGTACTGGCCGGCCTGCTCTCGCTGTATGGACTGGGAATCGGTCCGGTCTCGCTGCCGGTCTGCGCGCAGGAGGCTCCCGCCCGATCCGGACTGATGGGAACGTCCGGATTTTCCCGCGGGCCAGGCCGGCGCAGCATGCTGGACGGTCTGGGAAATGAGACCACCCGTTCCGAGCTGGCTATGACCCCGGAGCAGCAGCAGAAGCTGAATGCGCTCTCGGAATCGCTACGGTCCAATGGCGGAATTCAGTTTGGCGACTTCCGGCAGCGGCTGCAGGCCGCTCAGTCTGAGGAAGACCGGAACCAGATTCGCGCGGAGATGTCGCACCGGTTTGAAGAACTGCAGAAGCAGACCGATGCACAGGTGAAAGAGATCCTCACGCCTGCGCAGGTCGAGCGGCTCGAAGAACTGCGTCTGCAGCGCGAAGGACCAATGGCCCTGGTGCGCGAACCGGAACTGGCTACCGAATTCGGGTTGAGCGAGGCGCAGAAGGAACAGCTGCAGAAGCTCACCGACGAACGGATGAGCAGCTGGTTCGGAATGCGGGGAGCCTCGGAAGAAGAACGCCAGCATCTCCGCGACGAATGGAATCAGAAATACATGGCCGTGCTGACCCCTGAGCAGCAGGAGCGCTGGACGAAACGTCTGGGGGCTCCTGTCGCCAGTGTGACCCCGACGGGAACTCCTGCGTCGGCGGCTGCTGCCAGTCCGGAATCGTCCCCGGCCATGGTTTCAGGGACGCCGGTCGCGGCGCCGGCAGCGGCATCTCCTTCCGCGTCTTCTGTTGCGCCTGCCGCAGCCGATCCGTCGAAAGCAAATTCATTGTCCACCAATGAACCGGTGGTGAGCTTTCGGTCCACGGAGTCGGGAACGGAAAAAACATCATCCGCCGCTTCCGGCAGTGAAAACACTCCGGGGGGCAACTCCACCAATTCCACCGGCGAAAAGAAGTTCTCCTTCAACTTCCGCTATGCTCCCTGGGGAGACGTGCTGCGTCTGTTCGCTGCCGAAGCGGGGCTGTCGCTCGATCTCAATGCCCTCCCGCCGGGGACCTTCAATTACTATGACCAGGGGCGTTATACCCCCACCGAGGCGCTGGACATTCTCAACGGATACCTGCTTCCCAAAGGCTATTGCCTGGTGCGGCGTGACGACTTTCTGGTCTGTCTGAATATCGACCAGCCGATTCCTCCCAGCCTGATTCCGGTTGTCGGTCCGGATGAACTGGATCAGCGCGGGAAGAACGAACTGCTCACGGTGATTTTTCCACTCGAAGGGGTCGACGTGGAGCAGGTGGCGGCGGAAGTGAATGACATCAAAGGCCCCCAGGGGAAAGTGGTCGGCCTGAAGACCATCAACTCGGTGCTGGTGATGGATATCGGCTCGAACCTGCGCCGCGTGCGGGATCTGCTGATCGATGTGACCGCCCGGGGAGGTCCGAACGATGTCACATTCAAAGCCTATCCGCTTCAGAACATTCCGGTCAGTGATGCGGAAGTCATTGTGCGGAGCCTGCTCGGTCTGAGTACCGGCGTGACCAATGTCAGCTCCAATACGGAAGACCGCCGGCGCGATCTCCGTGATCCCCGCAGCTCACGTGATTCGCGTGATTCCCGTTCGGCCCCGGTGCCGGGCGATCGTTCTGCATCCACTGTCGCTGCGCGCATTACCATCGATGGACGGACCAATCAGCTGCTCGTCACCGCCACGCTGGCGCAGCATCAGCTGGTGGAGCAGACATTGAAAACGATCGATGTCGCCGGCGATCCCAGCCAGTTCAGCCCGACCAGCACCCGGCCTTACCTGAAGGTCTACACCGTCTCATCGTCCGATGCCCGGGAAGTGACGAAAACGATCGACGCGCTGATGCCGGGGATCGTGGTGAATGAAGACGCGCGCAACCGCAAAGTGCATATCCTGGCCTCTCCTGAGCAGCACCGGCAGGTGGAAACCCTGATTGCCCAGATGGATGGACTGGGAGGCGCCCAGCAGATGGCGGTCATTCCACTGTCCACGCTCGATCCCATGTCTGTTGCCGGCACCTTGCGGTCGATGTTCTCGCAAGATGGCACGTCCGCCCCGACGGTCGAAGCCGATCTCTACGGCCGGCAGATCATGGTGCGCGGAACAGTCGAGCAACTGGCACAGGTGCGGGCATTGCTCAACCAGCTGGGAGAAGATGGAACCGGCCAGTCCGCCCGGACCGGACAGGGACGCATTCGCACCCTGCAGCTCGGAGGACGCGATCCTGCGGAATTGATTCCCATGCTGGAACGCATGTGGAACACTCGCGACGGGTCGTCCATTCGTGTCACCAATCCCCCGGGCACACGACGGCCTGGCTCAATCGTGCCGTCGACTCAGGAATCCCCCGGGGCAGAACGCCCCTCGGCCCAGCGGAGTGGAACCGGCAGTGCCGTGCCATCGGTCCGCACGTTCACCACTGTCCGCCGCACGATTCCGCTGCATCTGGCGACACAGACCCAGTCAGATCCGTCCCATACGCAAGACGACAGTTCTCAGACTTCAAGGCCGGATGTCTCGCAGGAGACTGGGCCGGCCACTCCGGATGCGTCAAAACAATCCGACGGTTCCCAGGTCTCCGGCAGCCCGAAAACTTCTGGCGGTTCGAAAACGTCGGGCAGCCCCAATGCTTCTGACAGTGATGTGGAAGCGGCACTCGAAGCCTTCCTGAAGCGTGCGGAAGCTGCCGGGCGTCGTGAAGCGGGAGACAGTCCTTCCGGCCGTCCCGGGCCCTCCCGTTCCGGACAGAAAGACTCGGCGGCTGACCCGGCCGATGGGAATACGGCCGATGTGAACATTACTGTGATGGGCGATGAACTGATCATCACGTCGTCCGATCCAGAGCAGCTGAATGAGCTGGAGCGACTGCTTTCGCAGGCGATGCAGGCTCTGCCGCCGCGAATCACCTGGACGGTCTATCCGCTGCAGGCCGCCGATGCGACGGAAGCGGCCAACATGCTCAAGCTGCTGTTTCCTGGCAGCACGGTGACGGTCAGCTCTTCATCGACCAGCTCAGGCATGCTGGGAGCCCTGGGAGGAAGTGCCGCTTCTCTGGGAAGCAGTCTGATGGATGCGGCCGGGTTGAACTCCCTGGCCTCGACCCAGCAGCTGCGCATGATTCCGGACACACGCCTGAACGCCCTGTTTGTGGCCGGGCCGGCCGCACAGGTGAACGAAGTCGAAGAGATGCTCAAGGTGCTCGATTCCACCGGGCTGGGAGCCGATTCCCTGCGGGATAAAATGTCTCGGATCATTCCGGTGAATTTCGCCGACGCCCAGGATGTATACGGCATTGTGAAAGAGGTCTACAAGAACTACATCGACCCCCCGCGCACCAGCGAGAATGTCAATCCGCTGGCCATGCTGGCCGCCGGACGTGGCGGGCGCAACGGCGCCGAAACCCCGCCGCCTGCCGCGAAACTGGCGATCGGGGTGGACACCAATACCAGCCAGCTGATTGTCTGGGCCGATGAACCGCTGTTTCGGGAAATCGAAACGCTGGTGCAGTCGCTCGATCAGGCGGCGGAAGAAGCCCGTCGCACGATTCGGGTCATTCCACTGGAAAATACGAACTCTGCCGTCATGCAGACGGCTCTGGGGTCTCTGATTCCGCGCATCAAAATCAGCACCACCGGTTCCCGTCCTTCGACCACATCCACTCCCTCGTCCGGAACGCCCATTCCGTCTCCGTCCGCTTCAGGAGGTTCGTCGGACCGGGATCGGATGCGGCAGTTCTTTGAACAGCGGATGCGGGACGGAGGCGGCTTTGGGGGACGTGGTGGTTCCGATGGAAGCTCACGCGGCTTTGGCGGACGCGGGTTTGGTGGTCGATCGCCCGGTTCGGGAGATTCCGGAGGATTCCGGGGCGGTCGGGGAGGACGGTAATCGCAGGCTCCTGCTTCGGCCGGTTCCAGGCAGCCCTTTCGGGAACTGCCTGGCAGCAGGCGGTGAGCTGCAGGGGATCAGGCAGAACGTGTGTTGTTCGGCACCGACCAGAGCAACCGGCTCTTTTTTGAAAAAGCTCTGAAGCAGTTCGATGACAAATTCGCTGATGAATCTGGGAGCTTTGCTGGTCGAATGCGGACTGGTGACTGCGCAGCAACTGGAACTGGCGCATCAGGAGGCTCCCGGAAAACGGGTCGATCAGGCCCTGGTGCAGATGGGGATTCTGCGCGAAGACGAAGCCTTGCGGCTGCTTTCGAATGAACTGGGGCTGCAGTTTCTCGACCTGAAAGAATTCGAAGTCGACCGGGAACTGCTGAACCGGTTTCCCACCTCGGCCATCTTCCGGCATGAAGCCATGCCGCTGAACCGCGAAAACGGACATGTTCGCGTGGCCGTTTCCGATCCGTTTGCCCTGGAGGCCATTGACGAACTCAGTACGCTCGGCGGCGTGCGCATTCAACCGGTGCTGGCCTGCCGCAATGAGATTCTGGATCTCATCAAGGCGAGTCTCGGGGTCGGCGGCGACACGATTAAAGAACTGGTCGCCCAGCGTGAGGATGAAGTCGACCTGCTGGAAGAGATTCCCGCCGGCATGGGGGAACTGGCCGAATCGGCGCAGGCTCCCTCAGTCATCCGGCTGGTCAATGAACTGCTGATCGAAGCGCTCGATCAGCGGGCCAGTGACGTGCATCTGGAACCGCAGGAAGCCGGACTGGTGGTGCGGTTTCGGGTCGACGGTCTTTTGCGTGTGCAGCCGGTTCCGCCGGAAATCAATCACTTTGCCTCGTCGATTGTCACCCGGCTCAAAATCATGTCCCGGCTGAACATCGCCGAGAAGCGCCTGCCGCAGGACGGCCGCATCAACATGCGGGTGCAGAAACGCGATATCGATGTCCGCGTGTCGATCATTCCCATGCTGCATGGCGAAGGAGTGGTGCTGCGTCTGCTCGACAAGCAGCGCATGGTCTTCAACCTGACCGGCGTCGGAATGCCGGAAGACACCTATCTGCAGTTTCAGAAGCTGATCGAACTGCCGCACGGCATTATTCTGGTCACCGGCCCGACCGGTTCCGGAAAAACAACCACGCTGTACAGCGCGCTGAATGAGATCCGCAATCCGACGATCAAGATCATCACGGTGGAAGATCCTGTGGAATATCAGCTGCCGGGGATCAGCCAGATTCAGGTGCATTCGAAAATCGGCATGACCTTCGCTGCCGGCCTGCGCAGCATTCTGCGTCACGACCCTGACGTGGTGCTGATCGGGGAAATTCGAGACGGCGAAACCGCCACGAGTGCCATTCAGGCTTCGCTGACCGGTCACCTGGTGTTCAGCACGCTGCACACGAACGATGCTCCGGGGGCCTTTACCCGCCTGGTCGATATGGGAGTCGAACCCTATCTGGTGGCCAGCACGGTGGAAGGCGTTCTGGCCCAGCGTCTGCTGCGGAAGCTGTGTCCGCGGTGCAAAAAGCTGCTGGATCTCTCCACGGTCGATCTGCCGACCGACTTTCCGGTGCAGCCTGAGATGACGCTGTATGGTCCGGGGGGCTGCCGCGACTGTCGCGATTCCGGCTTCTCCGGCCGAACAGGCGTGCATGAACTGCTCATCAATGATGAAGAGATCCGGCACCTGTGCAACGAACAGGCCAGCACCGGAACGATTCGCGCCAATGCCATTAAGAAAGGCATGGTCAGCCTGCGCATGGCCGGTTATCGCAAAATGCTGTCGGGCCTGACCGCGCTGGATGAAGTGATGCGCATTACCCGGGGTGACCTGGGCTAGAATCGCTTGCCGGTATCTCTGCAGTCTGGTTCTGTCTCATTTGGATCAATACGGTCTGGTTCAGGGCCGTCCGGCATGAAGAAGGGCGGCCTGCTCTCTGGCGGGCATCTTCCAATAGAACAGCGGAAGCACATCTTCTGACATGCTCCCGCTGTGGAATTTCTCAGGCAGACTTCAGTGCGGCGCCAGATGGAATCAGCGCACTTTGCACTGGAACGAAATGAAGCCGCCGGTTTTGCCTTTGAGAGGCTGATCGAATTCGAAGGTCAGCAGTTTGCCGCCGGCCCCGTTGTCGGTCACATTCAGGGCACCGTCAAAGTTGGAGCTGATCGAACCGTCCACAAACTGCAGGCGAGGCGACAGATTGTCGACGATGCGGACTTTCAGCAGGTCACGTCCGCCGACATTGTCGAACCGGATGGTGAAGGTGACCAGATCGCCAGGGTGCGCGCTCGACTTGTCGGCAACTTTCAACAGCTTCAGCTCGCCTGGCGTGCGGCGGTCTTCCACGCCGACATATTCTTCTGCGGCAGCCCGGCTTTGAATGACCTGGCCTGACTGGTCCTGGGCGATCATGATTGGACGCCGTCCATCGGCCCATTCCAGGGCCGCATCGACACTCTGGGCAATGAACTCGGTGCTGACCCGATCGAACTGGCCTTCCTGAATAAAGCGGAAGTCCTCATACACATTGGTCAGCTTCACACTGGTTCTGGCGGAAATGGCCTTGTCGAGCTGTCCTTCTCCGGCACGGGCATCCAGCCCGCTGGCACGCGAGCGAGTCCGCATGTCCTGGATTTCATCCCATTGAACCTTTTCGTCGGTCGCGGTCCGGGTTTCCAGCCCCCCGGCAGAGGCCTGGTCCTGGTGACCCTGGGCTTTGGCGATGCTCAGGCCTTCTTCCGGCAGAGTCGTCGAACGGACTTCGCCGAATCGCGGAGCATAGATGCAGGCTTCGGTGCTGGCCTTCACATGCATTTTTCCGGTTTCGTCCTGATATTCCGCAATGGTGTCTTCCAGATTCAGCCCTGCACGATTCTGACCTTCGTAATGCACCGGCTCCTGTTTGTCGCCCCCGTCGCAGACGTATTCATCGGCGGCCGATTCCATGCCTGGAAACGGACGGGCGGAGCAGGGATTTCCGGGAGGGCAGGCCGCAACCGGGCTGGCAGGACAGTTCTGTTCCAGACTGGCCAGTTGCGGATTCAACGGCGCGCGCGGTTCCGGTTCGAAGGAAATCGCATCCGCCGTCTGGGGGTTCACCATGGCCGGGGCTTCCGCGGAAACCTGTTTCACGCTGGAATCCATGGAATCCATCGAGGCGGCAAACGGATCCTGGCCCTGGGCGATGAGTTTGAGAACATCCGGCTTCGAGTCCCCGGTCGGGGACGAATCCGGCAGACGGCTTTGAGCCGGTTTGCCTGTTGCGGATGCCTGCAGACCGGATTCCGACGGAGCCGGAGCGGCCGGTTTGTTTTCCGGAGTGCGGTGATCCGTCTTCGCGGTTTTGGCCACCTCGTTTTTCGCAGCGGCCTCTGCGTGCCGGGCTTCCGCCTGGACAGCCGGATCTTTCCCGGTCCGGGCCACAACCGGCGGGTCTCCATGATGAAAGGTCTGTTTGACGTACTGGCTGACAGAGCTGCAGGAAGATCCGCACAGCAGGCAGCCAATGGCCAAAGCACGTCTCCAGCCGATCTGACGCAGCAGTCCAGCGGCGTCGTGTCGAGAGCAATTCCGTTGCATGAGCTTCCCCCCCTGATGTAGACGCAAAGATCCGCTACTTCTGAAGCAGCTGCACTGGAGACTGACTGTAGAATTCATCTCCGGGAGCGCGTGGATCAGGGATACGCCCCCCGATCCGGACAATGGCCATGGGACGGCCACGCAGGTCAGCGGCCTGCAAGAGATTGACTGCCGGTGGCAGCGTTTCGATCCGGCTGTAACCTGCCGGCTGATCCTGATCGATCGGAGCCGCCAGATCCGGCTGCTCCACATAGATCACCTTGGTCACCATCTGGTCCTGCAGCACAGTCTGAATGTCTGCTTCCGTGATCTGGATGGGAATGGGAAATTCCTGAGCCAGTCCGGCGGGAGGATGCAGCCGGTCGAGCAGTTCCACGGTCGGATAAATTTCGACACCGGGGAATTCCGGCAGATCACTGATCCGCACCCGATAGGTGAAGCCGACAGAGAGTCCGGCCTGGGCCGGGGCGTTCACCGGCACTCCATGCTGGGGCGACCCGAGATAAAAGGTCACCATCCCGTCGCCAGGCAGATGAAACTGCACCGGCTGCACAGCCCCGAAGGCCGACGTGCGGGTCAAGGCGCTCCAGCGACCGGCCACACCTGGCGGAACGCGATGGTCGAGAGGATGATGGACGTCCTGTGCCTGAACGCTGAGGGCAGAGCCCATCCCTGCGCACAGCAGGCCGCAGAACAATCCCAGTGCTCGCGTGCTCAGAGTCATGGAAGGGAACGTCTCGAAGAAAGAGAAAATCACCGTGAGACAGATACCGTGAGACAGATACAGACAAGTCAACCGGGGAAGTCCCCGGTTGACCGCGTCGGTTCAGTTACTGAGCGGGCTGAGCCCAGGCAGGCATCGAGGTTTCTCCCTGCTGATAGACAGGGTGTTTCTCGGTGTACTGCATGTATTTCACCGGTTCCGGCAGGCTCAGGCCCGGTTCATGCCGGACATCGATCAGCATGTGGTCCACTGGAGGCGGAATATGGTAGTCGGTCGTATTCCGCATCGTGTGCGACTTCAGACCGGCAGGCCGTCCCAGCGGGATGTGTGGCGGGCCAGGCAGTCCGATGGGAGTTCCCACAGACGGATAGCCATACATCGGCACGCCATTGACACCGGCAATCGGGTCATACGGAGGCTGCCCAGGTCCGGCAGGTCCACCCACCATGATGTCGCCGGGAATGCCACCGTTGGGCATGTTGGCTCCCAGATACCCGCCGACCGGCACCGGGGGGACAAACTGTCCGTGATCGCCATTGACCTGCACCACAGCGCCGGTCTGCTGAATTTCGCCGTTCGGTCCGGTCTGGCCGACCTGCAGGCCGGGAGTACCGTGCATTTCCAGATCCATGTTGCCCATTCGCAGAACCGCCATGATGGTTCCACGGCGATCGGCTTCGGCGACCGGATCGAGTCCGGGCCCCAGGCGGGTCGACACCAGTTCTTCGACTCCGGCAATCGCCATTTCCTGATACTTCGCATCTGGCAGATAGATGACCTTGGTCACGAAGTTGTTGGTTTCGACCTGATCCAGGTCTTCATCGGTAATCCGCAGCGGCAGGGCATTGTGTTCCAGATAGGCCGCCGTCTGGGGCATGACCGGATACACATGCAGCGAGGGATAAATCACCAGTCCTTCGCGGCCGGGAATCGATCCGAACTTCAGACGGTAGGTTCCGCCCTGATAGAAGTTGTAACGGTCCGGAGCAATCAGCTGATTTTCTGCGAACGACGGACCAATCTGCCAGCCGATGGTCATCCCTTCCGGTCCGAGGAACCGGACCTGGGAAGTCTTCGGGGTGGCATGGGCCATCATCTGGGGCATTCCGCCTGGAGCCCCGCCCGGAGGGCAGGACATCGACAGCGGCATGCCATAGCCGGGGCCGGCCGGTGCGCCGGGAGCAGGCATCTGATGCGAGGCCAGGGTCAGGTTCGGTCCCATGACACCCGGGCCAGGACCACCGACCATCGGGCCGGGGTGGGCCAGCATTTCTGCCGGCGGCGCATGATACTCATTCTTGTGTAACACCTGTTGTCCATCGACGGCGCAGCCCACACAGACGATGAGCAACGTGCCCAGTGCCAGGAAATACAGTCTCATCGCTTGTCCTCTTCCTTGCGGTCCCGGTGAATCGCTCCGGATTTGCGGTCGACCAATCTTGCCGAATCAGACTAAAATCCGACCCGCCGGGCCGTGTCGGCGTGAACTGTGGAGAGTTGAGGCCGGGCAGCGAATGCGCAGCTCGGACAAACTCTTCGGCCTTATCTGTTTTCGGATTGACAGCTGCGCAATCTTTGGAAAATCCGGTACTTTCAGGACAACATGAAGAAGTTACCCACCTTGACGCGTGTGCTGGCCGCCCTGCTGCTGACAATTGTGTGCGTCTCGGTCGCCTGGGCCTGGCCGGACGAAACCGCGGCTCCTGTCGAAAATTCAGCGCAACCTGCTACAGAAAAAGAGGTTAAGGAATCGAACTCCGAGGCCGTGGAACTGCTCCGCCAGGCCCGGAACCGGCTGTTTGAACGCCAGTCGGTGCAGGCCCGACTCAGCCAGACGGTCAACCTGGGCGCTTATCGCTTTCAGTCGCAGGGGAATTATTCTGCCGCGGCAGGATTTCGTTACCGCCTCGAATATCAGGTGGCACTGGGCGATCTGCGCGGGGAGTTTCTGGAAGTCTGTGACGGACAGGTGCTGCACACCCGACGTCAGATTGCCGAGGCCCAACCCGGGTTGATTTCGATGAAAACCCCGGAGATCGAACTGACCCGCCGGGATATTCAGAAGATCCGACGCGAGGTGCTGGGACTGCGTGACAGCCAGCCGGAGACCAACCTGGAAGACGCGATTCGGGCGGCCGAAATTGGAGTCGGCGGCATTCCGGCCATGCTGGCCATGCTCGAAAAGTCGCTCATTCTCGATCCGCTGCGCCCGCAGACGATCGAAGGTCGGGCCTATTTCATCGTGCAGGGAGAAATGCGGCCGGATCAGAAGGGAACATTGCTGGCCGGTCTGGGAGGAGCGGCAGGCCAGGTGGCCGGGTTTCTGCCGGATCTGGTGCGGCTTTACATTGCCCAGGACACGCTTTTTCCAGAACGGTTTCTCTACCTCAAGTCCACACCGGATGATCCGGAAAAACTGCGTCCCCTGATGACCGTCGAGTTCTCCGACATCGTGCTGGATCAGCCGCTGGCGGAGTCCCTGTTTATCTATATGGCTCCTCCCGGTCTGGAAGAACGGGACGAAACTGCCCAGTTTCTGGACGCCATGCGGCAGGCTGCCGGAGTGAAGCCTGTGGCTCCGGAACAGGAACAGAAACAGGAATAACCGGTGTTTGTTCCTGACGGGCGGAATCTTGCTGGCCGGCAGTGATTCATCATCCGGCCGGCGGAAATCCGTCCGGCGACAGGCTGTTCCGAGCTGGCCCGGCCTGTTCTCTTCAGGTCTGTTCCGTTCGAATCTCTGCTCTTTCAGGGCCGGCCGAGCCTGCCCCGGGCTTATTTCGATCCGGCTGCCGGCACCGGTTCAATCACGGGCGGGGCAATGTTCGGCGATGTTTCCGGAATTGTCGGAACTCCTTCGATCACAGACGTTTCCACCGGGACTCCCTCAGCGGGTGTCGGTTCTGAGACCGGGGTGCTGAAGTAGATGTCGTTGACCGGCACCGGCGAGGCGAAGGGTTCAGGCACCGATTGCAGCACGCCGGAGGCGTCGATGGCATGATTGCGGGCCTTGCCATTGTGTTCGGCGTCGACATAGGCATCCTGCGTCCAGCCCCCTTCCATCAGATAGACAGAGTTGTGGGTCAGAATGGTCCCTTTGCGGAACTGCAGGTCGTTCAACGATTTGTTGTATTGAACCAGGCTCTGGTAATAGGCGACTTCGGCTTCCGCCTGCCGCAGCTGAGCCCGCAGCAGTTCGTCGAGCAGAATGGTGCCTTCCCGGATATTTGGTTCGAGGAACTTCACATTTTCCCGGGCGGCCACCATGCGGTTCATGTTGAGTTCCGCCGAGGCGAATGCGCGGGCCAGTTCCTGAAACGAGGCTGCCAGTTCCAGCGAGGCTTCTTTTTCCTGTTCGGCCAGAATGCGCTGGGCCTTGGCGACTCGCAGTTCATAGTTGCGAACCTGCGCCATGGCTGCCCGGAACCCGATGGCCCAGTTGAACTGCAGTCCCAGATTCCAGCCGGTCTGATTTCCGGCGGTCATGTTCTGGTAGAAGTTGGATGTCGCCAGCGGCTGGTTGTATCCCAGCAGCTGGTCCCCGAAGCCGTTCACATTGTAACCGCTCACGAAGTTCAGCTGTGGTCGCACCAGGCTGCGGGCGGCATCGAGCTGAAGTTCTAAACTTTTCAGGCTCCACTTCTGCGTTCGCAGCTCGACGCGCTGAGTCAGGGCTTCCGTCAGGCTGACGTACCAGTCCGGAATCAGCTGGGCGGTCACCGGTTCATCCAGCGGTCTCAGCGTGGTGCCGTCGTTCACCGCCAGCCCCATCAGCCGTCGCAGGCGCACTTCCGCGGTGAAGATATTCGATCGCGAATTGACCGACGCCGCTTCCGTGGCAAAGTACTGGTCGCGGGCCTGGGCCACTTCGGCCCGGGTGCGCACTCCTCCCTGCAGTTGCAGATCGGCGATGCGCCAGGTCAGCAGCGACGATTCCCGGGCGGTCACGGCCGTGTGGAAGTTTCGATAGGCCAGATACAGGTCCCAGTAGGCGTCTTCGACGTCCTTGACCAGGTTGCGCAGTGCCAGCTCGAAGGTGGCAATGGAAATGTCTTCGTTGATACGGGCAATCAGGACCCCTTGCGAGACCCCGCTCACCCCGTTGAACGACTGGCTGATCGGGCCGGCAATGCGCGTGAATTCGGTTCCGGCACCAGCCAGCAAGGGCAGGCTGTAATTCACCCCGACCGAACCGGTATAGACCGACGGGTAATGCACCCCGGGAGAGTTGGTTCCCAGGTAATTGACCGAATGATTCAGGCTGATCGTGCCGCCGTTGGCCATGGTCTTCTGAAGTGCGGCATTGAATGCCCCGGTTTCATTCGACAGGGTCGACAGGTCCGGCAGCCCGACCCCGCCGTAAACGCTGTTGGTGATGGTTTCGTTGCGCCCCCAGATCATGCTGGCATTGACCTGCGCATCGAAGGCCGACAGGGCCGCTTCGACCCCTTTGGCCCCGAACAGCACGCCAGACGCCTGAATGGCCGGATCGAATTCCGTCGGCGTATTGTTCGGATTGGCCAGCAGGGAACTGGCCAGCAGGAATGATCCGGCCGTGCGGATCACCTGGCTGTTCTGCAGGGCCGTCTGCATGGTTTCCGCCAGGGAAATATCCCGGATCGGAATCTCCCCGGTGTCCAGAATAGTGTGCGGCGGCTCGGTGCCGGTTACTTGTTCCGGCGATGGCTCCACGACATCCGGATAGGCAATGTCCAGGGCGCGTGCCCGATACTGCTCGCGCCTTTCCTTGCCAAGATAGGCGGCGTCATTGCGATCTCGCACGCAACCTGGCATCAGCAAGGATGCAATCGTGGCGGCAACGATGCTTCGACGAACAAGTGATTTTTCAAATGTCATGGGACAGATGCTCCCCCCCTAGGCGACCCACTTCGTAAAGGAACTATCGTCCAGATAACCGGAAGGGAATGATCGTTTCGTGTGACTGGCAGGACCTCTCAGACGGGCACCTCGAGACTATCTTTTCAGGGTTGCCTGGTTTAACTTTTGAGTCGGCTCAAACTGCCGTTCGCGGTCACAGGCTCTACGGACGTCCTCCTGCTCAACCGTTTCAATTCCTACAATCGTTTCGACTGGATGTTGGCGGACGGCAAAGACTTGTTGAACCTGCTCTGTCTAAGCAGTCGATGAGTAGGAACGTGATTTTTTGTTTCATAGGGATCAGCCCGACTGGCTGGTCTGCAGGTCAGTGCCCAGGCAGGGGGATGGAATCGGGACGGTCAGCAGCGGGAGGCTCTGGCAGAGTCTTTCACAGAGTCCTGGTCTGCCCGGTTCGAGTCTGTGGCCGTGCCCGCCGATCCAGGTGGATGTCTGCCGGCAACTGTCGTGAGAACTTTTTCAGGATGGTCACGTGTCTGATCAGGAAAGCCCGCGCCCGATTTCCGATAACCCCCACTCCCGTGCTGGCCGGCATCCGATTCTGGTGGTCGGCGGGGGAGTCATTGGCGCGGCCTGCGCCTCGTTTCTGGCCGAACAGGGCGCACCGGTCCTGCTGATCGAGCAGGGAGAATTCGGCAAAGGCTGTTCTTACGGAAACTGCGGTTATGTTTCTCCCAGCCATGTCCTGCCGCTGTGCAAGCCGGGGGCTGTGTGGGGAGCGACGAAGACATTCTTCCGGCGCAACTCTCCGTTGCAGATGCGCTGGCGCTTTGATCCCACGTATTGGCGCTGGATGTGGATGTTCGCCCGGCGCTGCAATCAGATCGACATGGTGCAGTCAGGCCATGCGCTGAATGCCCTGCTGCAGTCCTCACGCAGGATCTATGGTGAACTGTTCGATTCCGGCACACTCGAAGACTGCGAATGGGAAACGAAAGGGATTCTGTTTGTCCATCAGAACCGTCAGCACTTCGAGAGCTTTGCCAAAACCGATGCCCTGATCCGTGAAGAATACGGGCTGGGGGCGGTGGCCTATCAGGAAGCCGAACTGCTGGCCATGGAACCGGCCCTGAAGCCCGGGGTGGCCGCCGGAGCCTGGTATTATGACTGCGATGCCCAGTTGCGGCCCGACAAACTGATGCGCGCCTGGCGACAGCGGCTGGAGCAGCAGGGAGTCATCGTTCGCGAGAATTGTGCCCTGACACATCTGGAAGGGGGGCATCATCGCGTGAATGCGGTCATGACAACCTCAGGACGCATCGAAGTCGATCAGCTGGTCCTGGCCACAGGCGCCTGGACCCGTCTGCTGCGACAGGAACTGCAAGCCTTCATTCCGATCGAACCCGGCAAGGGATATTCCATGACCATGCCCCGGCCGGACCACTGCCCGCGCTATCCGATGATTTTTGAAGATCATCGGGTGGCTGTCACTCCTTTCCAGAGCGGATATCGCCTGGGATCGACCATGGAATTTGCAGGCTATGACTCCAGCCTGTCCCCGCGTCGGCTGAAACTGCTGACAGATGCGGCGACGCTGTATCTGCATGATCCGGGCATCGAACCGGTCGTTGAATCCTGGTACGGCTGGCGGCCCATGAGTGCCGACGGCGTTCCGCTCATCGGGCGTCTGCCGAAGTGGAATAATGGCTGGCTGGCGGCCGGGCACAGCATGCTGGGAGTGTCGATGGCGACTGCCACCGGGCGGCTGATCAGTGAGATGCTCACCGGAGCCCATCCGCACATTGATCCGC